>Ga0129316_1000042_pt1 | contig 97587 bp, 71 predicted proteins | sample Cm1ome_2_FD_94429 | JGI IMG/M metagenome (GOLD analysis project Ga0129316, IMG submission 94429) | Eastern black-and-white colobus group fecal microbial communities from Wisconsin, USA - Cm1022B metagenome | ecosystem: Host-associated > Mammals > Digestive system > Large intestine > Fecal...
ATCTCTTGGTAAGAGATCTATCGCAACATAGCATGAATTGATATAAACTATAGATAGCATGAAGTTGAAAAATTATGCAATTTTGCTTTCCTTCCTCCTTTGTGGAAGTGCATTTGTGAAGGCGCAGAATATGGCGTTAAAAAGCAATATTCTTTATGACGCCTCCGGCACTGTCAATCTGGGTATTGAGGCTGGTCTTGCCCCCAGATGGACGCTTGATGTGTCTGGCAACTATAATGGGTGGGTTCGTTCGCATGGTCGTACGTGGAAACACTGGATGTTGCAACCTGAGGCACGCTACTGGTTCTGTGATCGTTTTGCCGGTCACTTTGTTGGTATTCATGCCCACGGTGGACAATACAATGTGGGTAATCTGAAGAATGATATTTCGTTTTTGGGCAGTGATTTGTCCAAACTTTCCGACCGTCGTTATCAAGGATGGTTTGTAGGCGCCGGTGTGGCCTACGGTTATTCGTGGATTCTTTCCCGCCACTGGAACGTGGAGGCCGAGATTGGCTTGGGGTATGCCTATACCCGTTTCGACGCCTATCCTTGTGCCGATTGCGGCACCAAGCTGATAGATGGCAAATCCCATCACTATGTAGGCCCTACAAAGGCTGCGCTGAACCTGATATACGTATTTTAAAAGATACCGCTCATGAAGAAATTACTATGTGTACTTCTCCTGCTATTTTGTATGGCAGGTGTAAACAGCCAGACTATTCTGACGCTGGGCCGTGTGAAAGTGGACGGTCTGAATGTTGCTCGCAGCGGTGAGAACCTGCTTGTGTCTATGGATATTGACGTGGCGGGTATTGATATGCCGTCATCCCGTGAAGTGTCTTTTGCACCTGTACTTCGTGCGGAGAACAATGAGTTGTCTCTTTCTCCTGTAGTGCTGGCAGGCCGCAACCGTTATTATCTCCATTTACGCAATGATGCTGTTCCCGGTGTGGGTACTTCGTTGTTTCGTGCCGGTCATGACCGTGTGATTCATTATACTGCCACGGTGACATACGCTGAATGGATGGCCGATGCCACCCTTGAGCTCGGCGATGAGGTGTGTGGCTGTTTGTGCGAGGTGCTTTTGTCCGACCGTTCGCCGTTGACTACGCTGGATTTCAGTCCGAAGGTTTTCTCTCCGGTCTTTGTCTATCGCGCTCCGAAAGCCGAGGAGGTGAAGACGCGTGAATTGAAAGGTTCCGCTTATATTGATTTTCCGGTGAACCGTACGGAGATTTATGAGGATTACCGCCGTAATCCGGTGGAACTGGCCAAGATACGTGCCACGATAGATACAGTGCGTAATGATGCTGATACCCGCATCACTTCTATCCGTATCAAGGGGTATGCTTCTCCCGAGGGAAGTTATGCTAACAACACCCGCCTTGCCCAAGGACGTACGGAGACCCTGAAGAACTATGTACAGCGTCTGTATAATTTTCCGTTTGGCATCATGGCCACGGACTACGAACCCGAAGACTGGGCAGGACTGGAACGTTATCTGGAAACCTGTACGCTTCCGGGCCGTTATGGCATGCTGGAACTGGCGCGCAGCGGTGGCGATCCGGACGCACGCGAACAGAAAATCAAGGCGCGTTATCCTCAGGACTACCAGTTCCTGCTTCGTGAGGTCTATCCCGGCCTTCGTCACTCGGATTATACGGTGGAATATGTAGTCCGTGCTTATACCGATGTGGAGGAGGCACGCCGCATCTGGCGTACGGCTCCGGGTAAGTTGAGTCTGAACGAATTCTACCGTGTGGCGGAGAGCTATCCGGCAGGCAGTGACGAGTATAATGAGGTGTTCGAAACCATGGTCCGTCTCTATCCTGACGATGCTACGGCCAATTTGAACGCTTCCAATGTGGCAATGTCACGCGGTGATCTTGTTTCGGCGCGCAAGTATGTGGCGAAATCGGGAAATACAGCTGAAGCGGTATATGCACGCGGTGTGCTTGCCGGGCTGGAAAAGGACTATGCACAGGCTCGCAGATTGCTGGCACAGGCACAGGATATGGGCGTAAAGGAAGCTGCCGGTGCATTGGAGCAGATTAACAGAATAGATAAGAAGTAATAATAAAGAAATAAGGAATCAATATGAAAAAGTTTAGTAAGATTTTGATGTCCGGGCTTGCAGCATTATGTTTGTGGGCATGCTCAGATGAGGCAAATGTGTCTCGGCCGGCTGATGCTGAGAATGATGTATATGTGGAATTCGGAGTGCAGCTGATGCAAGGAAGCGGTTCAAGAAGCGAGACGACAGATAAAGAGGATGAAAATGGAAGCAATTCTGACGATGGTGCTGAAGTGGGCAAGAACTATGAGAACAGTGTCAAGGAGATATTGTTGGTGCTGACAAAGGCTGATGGTTCTCCCATTGTCAGTCAGCATCTGGATGTGGAACCTAAGGAAGATGGAAAATATCCCAGCCTTGTGACAACCTTGGACAGAAGTGCGTTGGAGGCATACAAAAAAGGAGAAATTTATGTCTATGCTTTCTGCAATCCCACTTCTACTATCGATATCAATGATCTGACTCATAGTACTCATAAGCTGTCGGGTAAACCTAAATTATTAACAGACAACGATGAAATCTGGAAAAAAGATGCTTTTCTGATGTCTAACCACAATCTGGTGAAAGTGGCAAATTCCACCCCGAATACGGTTTGGAAGTGGGAACAATATACTGAGACCAATCGTCTTTCTCTGGGTATTATCTCGGTGGAACGTGCTTGTGCACGTTTTGACTTCAAGGAAAACTGTTATCCTGCTGGAGAAGCTTCCAATACCTATGTGCTGGAGAGTGACAAGGGCGTCAAAGTGCAGTTGACTGATATGGTGATGGTCAATATCAGCAAGAGCTTCTACTACCTGCGCCGGGTATCTGAAAACGGACTTGCGGATAATATAGAATTGTGCGGACAGGAAACTCCCAACAACTATGTGGTGGACACGGATGCGGGTAATAAAAATGGCAATGTCGGAGAAACTTATAAAAAGGACTATTTCTTCAATAACTTCCTTTCTAATTCTAGAGAGGAGTGGGAAGATGAGTTCACATCCATTTCTTCTCTGGCCGAAGAGGATAATGACGATTCCTGGAATGCGGGACATAATCGCAACGCATACAAGATCTGGCGTTATGCAACTGAGAATACCATTCCTGCTCCTAACAGCAATCAGAAAAACGGCATCTCTACCGGTGTGATTTTCAAGGGAAAACTACAATTTGACAAGTCAACTTATGGCGTAACCGACAATCAGCCCATTTATGTATATAACAATGTGTTGTATGGCACTTGGGAGAAAGTGAAAGATGCGGCTAATGCTCCCAATGCAGACGAAAGCCTGAAAGCCGCTTTTGACCAAATAGGGGCTACATCCGCTAGTGGAGCTGATTTCGGCAGGGCTGGATTCACGGTTTTGAAGCCGAACGGAAGCGGTGATTATGAAATGTATTACTGCTACTGGAACCGTCATAATGACAATAGTGACCCTAACCTGATGGGACCGATGGAGTTTGCTGTGGTGCGCAACAATGTGTACAAGCTGACGGTGAACAAAATCAACGGCTATGGTCATCCTACATCATCGGACCCTAAAGAAGATCCCGATCCGCTGGATCCGAACAATCCGGATGAGCGAAACGATCTCTACATCGAAGTAACCGTTGAGGTACGTCCTTGGGTGGTCCGCATAAATGACATCGAGTTCTAAACAAGTGCTTATTATACCCTATTAAACAATGAATAAGACAACAAGATTCATACATACATTGAGACTGCCGGGCATGGTGCTTTGCGCCATGCTGGCGGTAGCCGCATTGTTGTCCTCCTGCCATAGCATATATAATGATCTGGAACCTTGCGCGCGGGGTGTCCGTTTGCGTTTTGTCTATGATTATAATATGGAGTATGCCAATGCATTCCATTCGCAGGTGGACTGTCTGGCTCTGTTGGTCTATGACGAACAGGGCAATTACCTGGCTACCTATACCGGTACAGGTGATGAGCTGAAGGATGAGAATTACCGCATGACTCTCGATTTGGAGAAAGGTAGTTATCATTTTATAGCATACGGAGGGCTGACTTGTCCGAAAACCTCTTTTTCATTCAAGGTGATTCCTGGTACCGGTTCAGTCATGCAGGATCTGCGTGTGGAGATGCACAATGCCGGACGTGTTTCGGAAACCGATCTGCATCCCCTGTTCCACGGCTCGCTGGACATGAGTGTGGACAATGACACCTACGAGGAAGCGACTGTGTATCTGATGAAGAACACCAACAATATCCGTGTGGTACTCCAGCAGATGAACGGCGGCGAGGTGGACGACAAGGATTTTACTTTCCGCATTACGGACGACAACACCTTGTTTGCCCCCGACAACAGCTTGATAAGCAATGGCGGGCAAGTCTATGCTCCTTGGGCACAAGGACAACGCACGGTGGGAGTGACAGAGGAAGGTGACGAGAAAGTGACAGTGGCATACGCCGAGTTTTCCACCTCACGGCTGGTTGCCGGCAATCATCCGCGCCTGACCATTACTCGCAACAGTGACGGTGCACAGGTGTTAAGTATTCCGCTGAATGAATATCTGCTGTTGCTGAAGAGTGACCATTTCGACGAGATGGGTGACCAAGAGTTTCTAGACCGTGAAAGTAACTGGTCATTGATATTCTTCTTGGATAATAACCATAATTGGATACGCACCCATATTGTGGTCAATGACTGGATAGTAAGAATTAATGATGCAGAATTATGAGAATTAAGGATTGGGGACATATCGTGTCCGTGCTGGGCGTCTGCCTCCTCCTGATATGCGGATGTGACGGCAGAAGTGACGAGGGGCTGTCATCGGACGGGCCCGATGCGGTCTATCTGGATATCAATGTCACCCTGAGAGATGCTCCCGTGTCCGGACGTTCTGTTTCCGGACGCGCGGATGAGGATCCTTCGTATGATCAAGTGACGGACGCTGAGAAGATGCACACGCTGCGTGTCATTCTAGTCCGTCCGGATGGCAGGGTGGAACATAATGTCTATCTTGATTTGACGAATGCTCCTGTGAGTGACCGGTATGGAAAAATCCGCCTGAAGGTGCAGGGCAATGAGGAAAAGACCATTTACCTGCTGGGCAACGAGACGAGTGTTTCGGTGGAACTTCCTGCTGTGGAGGGGGAGACGTCTCGGGTATTCCAATCTTGGGGCGACTTTAAGCCCGGAGACAAATTCCTGACCAGGGAGCAGATGGCAGGGCTTGTGTTGTCGTTTGACAATGTGGGGACTTTCAATGATACTCACCCGCTGCCAATGAGCGAATGTCATACGGTGATGCTGACAGATGAAGGTCTGGAGCCTGACGATGAGGGTCAGGGACAGGCTGGCGAAGAGGGTGAGAAAGTGGTACTGAAAAAGAAGGAGATCACATTGAAAATCACTCGTGCTGCCGCAAAGTTCACGTATGAGATAACGAATAAGAGCAGCCGGGATTACTGGTTGAGTGGAATCAGGATAGAGAAGTCGGCTTCCCATGAATACCTTCTGCCGAATGGCATGAAGTATGATGATGCGGAAAATGAAGTGACGGATTTCCAAGTACCGGCATCGGCCGAATATGCTTCATTCAATCAGTCATACGGGGTGAAGAATGTGAAGCTGGAAGCAAAATCAACGGCGCCGGTCGAACTGTCTTCGTTCTACTTGCTGGAAGGAAAGTATGAGAATGCCGATGATGTGTATTCAGCCAACATGGACGGTAAAAACTATAAGACTTCCTACAAGACCGCTATTACGCTGGATACGAAGGACAATAGTGGTATAGACTTGGGCGGCAATACCGGAAGCATTCCATCCGGATCGTTCACTTTGGAGGACTTCTTCCCGAACTTGTCCACTTTGCCCCGTAACACCCATGTGGTGGTGAAAATTACAATCGGGGATGCGGATGACATATCATGGCAGGTGGATCTGCGTCCATACAGTGAAGTGATACTTGAACCCGGATTCGGAATATAAGGTAAGACTGGAAAGTCGGATAAAATGGAAAAAGAAGGAGAAAAAGAATGATGAAGAATAAGATAACTTATTTCTTGTTGATATGCGGTCTGCTGGCAGTCACAGCTACATCGTGCAAGGACGATTTGCTCTATGCCGATGATGGACCTGTTCCCGAAGGGGAAGCCATGGTGACGGCCCGGATAGATTTCAGACCGCTGGCCGAAGGCCTTGGGGCTAAATCACGCACGGCAGGTGATGTCATTAAGTCCATCAATGACCTGTATGTATTATTGTATAACACAGCAGGGGAATTGGTTGAGGCACGTTCATTGACTGAAACCCAAAGTGCGTCAGCCGGTGAAAACCAATTTTATGTGAACGATATCACGCGTAAGGATGAAGATGCAGATAATGGGAAAGCAGCCGAGCTGAAAACGCCTAGCGCTCATTTGAAGCTGACTGTTCCATACGGACGTTACTATATCTATGCGGTGGCCAATATGGGAGAGGATTTTAAGAAAGCAGTAACAACATATAAAGAAGAGGATCATACGTCATCGGAATCTGTCAAGTCTTATTGGAATGCTATTCAAAAAAGGGAATCGCTGAAGGCCATTACTCTTACATGGAAGACAGAGGTGGTACAAAACAACCAGATGTTCGGCTGTTTCACATTGGATGGCGAAACAACAGAGGAATCACTGCTGACCATTAACAAGAAAGACATGAAACTGCATTCGTGGATACGCCGTGCCGCTTCCAAGGTAACTATCGCATACGATGGATCCGATTTGAAAGAGAATGTGTACATCTATCTTAAGTCTGTACAAATTAAGGATATACCAACGGAATGTTATTTAGGAAAGGAGAGTGCTATCAATAAGGATCCTGAGGATGAAGATCATAATTTTGGAGATCTTATAGTAGATGGGGAAATGATTACATATACGGATCCTGCAAATATGTCTTATAATGAACGTTGGCCGGCACGTATTACTAAAGGTTCTCCGTATTATTATACAGGTTGCGAAAAATCTTTGCTTGCACAGAAAAAAGAGATTTTCGAAACAAATGCTCATACAGAGACCACTGACGCGCTTTTTTTCTATGAAAACATGCAGGGTACAGGAAAAGACAAAAGTCAGGATGCGGATGGAAATGGAGAACTTGATCATCCGGGATTGCCTGATAGACCTGATGAATACCCTAATTATAAATTAAAAGACGGCAAGCCATACGGCACCTATATTGAGGTGAAAGCCTATTATGTATCCAATCATGAAGACCGGGTGGGTAGCGGTGATATAACCTATCGTTTCATGTTAGGCAAGAATGTTACTACGGATTATAATGCAGAACGTAACTACCATTATAAACTGACACTGAAGTTTAAAAATTATGCCAACGATGTGGACTGGCATATTGAGTATGAAGAGCCCAAACCAGGCATTGAGGTTCCGAATCCCTATTACATCTCCTATCTTTATAACCGTACCATGAATCTTCCGGTAAAGATTAATACGGCAGGAGGAGAGTTGGTTTCTTTGGAAGCTAACATTTTAACTAATAACTGGGCGCCACATGGCGCATATACCGGAAGCAGTGACCAGCTTGATTATGCTTACTGGTATGATTATGAAGCTGTCTCACAAAAGGAGTTCAGCTATAATGCTTATCCGGTTGATATACCGAGGGATGAACGAGAAAGAAATTTCGATAATCCTTGGAATGGTTTTCTTTCGTTGCGGAAAACTCGCGCTACCATATTGACAACACTCCCTGTCCCAGATGATAATGACGGAAGTATCATAAAAATAAAAGATAACAAGGAATATTATGAGGCAACAGGTGATCATCCCGATCATGCTTCCCGTGGGAAAAGAATATATGTTCAGGACTCACAAGAACAACACGAAAGTGATGATGCTGATGGTGTATTCACTCTTGAGGAAAATAAAGCTGAAAAAACAATCAATGTATCTGTACCTTTGTATACTCGTGCCAAACAGATGGTGATAAGTAGCGGTTATACAGGAAATAATCCTTATGTAGCTTATCAACGCCGGGCAACGGTAGAGTTTAAAGCGCAATTAAGATTGCCCGGAGAAAGTAATTTAAGAGTGGTGAGTGATACCGTTGAAGTCTTTCAGGTACGCCGTATAGTCAATCCTAAGGGAATCTATAGATCACATAAAAACACATCATCTTTTCATGTGACTCTTATGCGGTTACCTAAAGAAAATGCCACTCAATTTGAATCTTTTCTGTCAGAAGGTCCGTGGAAGGCGGAAATAGCAGAGGGAAGTGATAACTTTATTTCTCTGAGCCAGACGGAAGGGAGTACGGGAACTCCTATTGATTTTACGGTAAACTTTAAGGGTGAATGCAAGGCTGACGAATCACGCCATGCTGTGATAAGGATTAATTATCATAATATGACTTGCCAACATCTGATATTTGTTCGTCAGGGAGATGCTCCCGTTGCCTTGTTGGAGGGAAAAGCCCGGTGGCATACTTATAATCTGGTGTCAGGCACGCAAGAGACAAAGTCACCGCTGGATGAAGGCTCATTATTCAGATTTGGGAACCTGAATCAGCCTATAGCAGCGTCAAATCAAGTAAATAGTAAGCTTCCATGGATTAATGTTGTTCCTGAATATTTTGATCAACCGGGTCCATTGGATTTAGTTGGTGAAATGACTCCTGTAGAGTGGGATAAGATTACAAATGTCGTTCCCTCAGAAACGGCAACAAATTGGTCTGACTTGAATTTACCCAATGGAGGGCATGTTGCTACGTTTGAAGATTTTCGTGCATTGTTTAGCAGTCCGGATATAGAACAAGGATATGGGGTTTTGTATGGAGATGAAGCTACAGAGACAGCCATTTCAATTGATGATGTATATGGATACCGATGGCTTACAGACAAAGATAAGTCTGAACATTATGGTATGCGTGGGTGCTTTGTATATAACAAAAAAACTTGCAGGAATTTGTTTTTCCCGATAGGGGCCTCAGGCTATGGACATCGTAGAACAAAGGAGAATGGTACACTTCGGTATTCTTGTGGAAGAATCGAACGATATCCGGACACAAAGAATACTGAGTTGATAAATAGACCTTTGTTTTATGATTTGTACATGCGTCCCGGAGCAATTTATTGGCTTGACAGACTTAAGGCCGATGCCCTAAGTAATGATGGGTCTAAGGGGCCTGCAATAGGATGGGACTTTAATTATTTTACTTTTGATTTTAATCATATAATCGAGTCTAATATATTTAGTAATGGTAAAAGTGACGCCTGCTTCATCCGTTGCGTAGAAGATCCGAATTAGTTCCTTTTATCCTATCAGGCAAGTATAAACAGGGCAATTGCATCCAAAGTTGCTGGGACTTGGGTTCGGTTGCCCTGTATATTGTCCATGTACGAGCGTGAATGTTTGCAAATATTTCTGGTGACCCCCACTCACCATCTACAACAAAGTTTTGAAAACTCTGTTGTAGAAAAAGAACAGACCCGAAAGCTGACCGGATTAACCACGCAGCACATTCACAATCTCCACCACATACATTTTATGAAAATCACCGTGCGATTCCCCGTACCATCTGTCTGTAATGCTCTTGTCGATAAAGTTTTCGGGCTTGATCAGATCGGCATACAGTTTCTTGCATTCAAAAGTCAGCCGCGCCTGCTCAAAAGTGATGCTTCCGTTCTCGGTGAACAAGGGCGATAATCCTGTCGCTTTTACTTTGTCCATGTCACGCCCCGACTTAGAACCGCATATTTTATGCACTTCTTTATGCTCCTCGCCTAGAAAAGAGAGGGTGAGATAATCGTTCTGCTCTATAAAGTCGAAGGTATAACGTTCGGGGCGGATAAAGATAAAAGCTACCGGACGGTTCCACAGAAACCCTGTGCCTCCCCAGTTTGCCGTCATGGTGTTGAACTTCTCTTTGGTGCCGGCTGTTACCAACATCCATTCCTTGCTGATGGCTTCAAACAGATTGTCTGTCAGTTCGTTTACTCTTATTTCTTTCATTGTTTCCGTATTTTTAGCTAGTACAAATATATAATTTTTTTCTTTTACTGTTTCGTATTAAACCTGCTAATTATTATCTTTGCGAGAAATATTAATTAAAAAAGAAAGGACGAAACACAGTGGCAAATGAGGTAGTTTTAACCCCGATGATGAAGCAGTTTTTTGAGTTGAAGGCGAAGCATCCCGATGCGATTATGCTATTCCGGTGCGGGGATTTTTATGAAACTTATTCAGAAGACGCTATTGTCGCCTCGGAGATTCTGGGCATTACGCTGACCAAGCGTGCCAACGGGCAGGCAAAGAGCGTGGAGATGGCTGGCTTTCCTTTCCATGCGCTGGATACGTATCTGCCCAAATTGGTACGGGCAGGCAAGCGGGTGGCCATTTGTGACCAATTGGAAGATCCCAAGATGACCAAGAAACTGGTAAAGCGTGGCATCACCGAACTGGTGACTCCGGGGGTAGCCATCAATGACAATGTCCTTTCCTATAAAGAAAACAACTTTCTGGCTGCCGTCCATTTCGGGAAAGCCAGTTGCGGTGTGGCCTTCCTCGATATCTCCACCGGTGAGTTCCTTACCGCCGAGGGACCTTTCGACTATATAGACAAGTTATTGAATAATTTCGCCCCCAAAGAGGTGCTTTTCGAGCGTGGCAAACGGGGGATGTTCGAAGGGAACTTCGGAAGCAAGTTCTTTACTTTCGAACTAGACGACTGGGTGTTTAATGAGAGTACCTCACGCGAGAAGCTGTTGAAGCACTTTGAGACCAAGAACTTGAAAGGCTTCGGGGTGGAGCATCTTAAGAACGGCATTGTAGCTTCGGGCGCCATTCTGCAATACCTCAATATGACGCAACATTATCAGATCGGTCATATCACTTCCCTTTCCCGTATAGAGGAAGACCGCTATGTGCGGCTGGATAAGTTTACGGTGCGCAGTCTGGAACTGACGGGCAGCATGAATGAGGGCGGAACTAGTCTGCTGGACGTGATTGACCGTACCATCAGCCCTATGGGGGCCCGTCTGCTGAAACGCTGGCTGCTCTTTCCGCTGAAAGACGAGAAGCCTGTCAATGAGCGGCTGGATGTGGTGGAATACTTCTTCCGCGAGCCGGACTTCAAAGACTTCGTAGAAGAGAAACTGCACCTGATAGGAGATTTGGAGCGTATTGTCTCGAAAGCTGCCGTAGGAAGAATCTCTCCACGCGAGGTGGTGCAGCTTAAAGTAGCTTTGCAGGCTGTCGAGCCGATTAAGAATGCCTGTCTGAATGCGGATAACGAGAGCCTCCGCCGTATTGGGGAGCAGCTGAACCTATGCCTGTCTATCCGTGAAAAGATAGCGAAAGAGGTAAAGAACGACCCTCCTTTGCTGGTGAACAAGGGAGGTGTGATAGCCGACGGGGTGAGCGCGGAACTGGATGAACTACGCCAGATCGCTTTCTCCGGCAAGGATTATCTGCTCAAAGTGCAGCAGCGTGAAAGTGAGTTGACCGGCATTCCCAGCCTGAAGATTGCCTATAACAATGTGTTCGGCTACTACATTGAGGTGCGCAACACGCATAAGGATAAGGTGCCTGCCGACTGGATCCGTAAACAGACACTGGTCAATGCGGAACGCTATATCACTCAGGAACTGAAAGAATATGAAGAAAAGATCTTGGGTGCCGAAGATAAGATCCTGGTACTTGAGACAAAACTCTATAATGATCTGGTGATCGCTTTAGCGGAGTTTATCCCCGCCATCCAGATCAATGCCAATCAGATTGCCCGTCTGGATTGTCTGCTGGCTTTTGCCAATGTGGCGGGAGAGAACAACTATATCCGCCCTGTTGTGGAGGACAGTGACGTGATTGACATCCGGCAGGGTCGCCATCCCGTTATCGAGAAGCAGCTTCCGGTGGGGGAGAAGTACATTGCCAATGATGTATTCCTGGATTCGGAGAAACAGCAGATCATTATCATTACCGGTCCCAACATGGCGGGTAAGTCGGCTTTGCTGCGCCAGACCGCACTGATCACCTTGTTGGCGCAGATCGGCAGTTTTGTGCCTGCCGAAAGTGCCCGGATCGGTATGGTGGACAAGATATTCACCCGTGTGGGGGCCAGCGATAACATTTCTGTGGGCGAATCTACCTTTATGGTCGAGATGAACGAGGCGGCGAATATTCTGAACAACCTGTCTGCCCGTAGCCTGGTGTTGTTTGATGAGTTGGGACGTGGAACATCCACTTACGACGGTATTTCCATCGCCTGGGCCATCGTGGAGCATATTCACGAGCATCCCAAAGCCAAGGCGCGTACGCTGTTCGCCACTCATTATCATGAATTGAACGAGATGGAGAAATCTTTCAAGCGCATCAAGAATTACAATGTATCTGTGAAGGAGATAGATAATAAAGTGATTTTCCTGCGCAAGCTGGAGCGTGGCGGCAGCGAGCATTCTTTCGGTATTCATGTGGCGAAGATGGCGGGTATGCCGAAAAGCATTGTGAAGCGTGCCAATGATATTCTGCATCAGCTGGAGGCGGACAACCGCCAGCAGGGCATTGCCAAACCTACGGCTGAGATAGCATCCGGCCGCAGCGGGATGCAGCTCAGCTTCTTCCAGTTGGATGACCCGGTACTGAGCCAGATACGGGACGAGATTCTGAATCTGGATGTCAATAACCTGACTCCTCTTGAGGCGTTGAACAAACTGAATGATATCAAGAAGATAGTAAAAGGCAAGTAAATGCCTTTATTTTTCATTAATTACTAATTACTAACCATTAACCATTATCATGAAACACCTACTAACCTTGTGCATGTTAGCCTTGTGCCTGTGCGCCTCGGCCAAGGAAACGTGTCCGAAAGTAATCCCCGCCCTGCAAGAATGGAAAGGGGGAAGTGGAAAACTTGCCCTGCCTGCTGAAGGCAGCATTGTCATTGCTTCTGCTGACGAAGCGGCGCTGAAAAGTGTGGCGGACGTGCTGGCACAGGATTTGAAAGACCTGCTGGGCTGGAACTATACTGTTAAGACCGGAAAACCGGAGAAGAATGCGATTTATCTTTCATTGACGAAGCCCGACAAACAATTGGGAGAGGAAGGATATGTGCTGGCTGCGGGACGCTATGCGGGTATCACAGCACCGGCCCGTCAGGGAGTGTTCTGGGGCACCCGAAGCCTGTTGCAGATACTTTATAACGAAAAGGGGCAGTTGCCCAAGGGCGTTGCCCGTGACTGGCCGCAGTATCCCAACCGCGGTTTTATGCTGGATGTGGGCCGCAAGTTCTTCACGATGGACTTCCTGCGCCAATATGTCAAGATCCTCTCGTTCTACAAACTGAATGAGTTCCAGATCCACCTCAATGACAATGGTTTCGTACAGTTCTTTGATAACGACTGGAATAAGACCTACGCTGCTTTCCGTCTGGAGAGTGAGCGTTTTCCTGGATTGACTGCCAAGGACGGCTCTTACACCAAGAAGGAATTTACCGACCTGCAACGTCTGGGTATGGAATATGGTGTGAATGTGATTCCGGAGATTGATATTCCGGCTCATTCATTGGCCTTTACACACTATAAGCCCGAAATAGGCAGTGATAAATATGGTATGGATCACTTGGATTTATACAAGGAGGAAACTTATCGTTTTGTAGATTCTTTGCTGGATGAATATCTTTCGGGAGAGGAGCCTGTCTTTATGGGTCCTGACGTGCATATCGGTACGGATGAGTATAATGCCAAGGAAGCCGAGAAATTCCGTTATTTTACAGACCGGTATCTGAAGTATGTGGAGAAATACGGGAAGAATGTCCGTATGTGGGGAGCGTTGCGCTGGCTGAAAGGAAAAACACCGGTGAAAGCAGACAATGTGACTATCAATGCCTGGTCATACGACTGGATTGACCCTAATGCTTCTCTGAAAGATGGATATAAGATTATCAATACGTGTGATACTTATCTTTATATTGTTCCGGCTGCTGGTTATTATCGTGATTTTCTGGATATCCGATGGCTTTATGAAACTTGGCGCGTAGGCAAAGTGAACAGCAGGGAGGAATTGCCCGAAGGTACTCCGGGTCTGTTGGGAGGTATGTTTGCCGTATGGAACGACCATTGTGGGAATGGGATATCCCAACAGGATGTGCATTTCCGTACTTTCCCTGCTGCACAGGTACTTGCCGAGAAAATGTGGAGAGGAAAGAACGAAGCTGTTTCGTTTGAAGAGTTTGAGGCATTGTGCAAACAGATGCCCGAAGCTCCCGGCATCAATCTGCTGGGACGTGTGCAGGGGGAAGTTGTCCTTCCGGGACAAAAGGAAGAGCTGTCTTTGAACGGTACGGACAGCGTGGCTACCTCTCTGCCTGAAATAGGCTATCCTTACGCTGTAGAGTTTGAGGTGAATCCGGATCAGGAACAAAATATCAGCGGTATCCTGTTCAAAGGCCCTCATTCCACCGTGTATGCCAATTGGGAAAATAAAGGAAATCTGGCGTTCAGCCGTGACGGATATACATTTGTGTTTCATGCTGCCATCTTGCCTGCCGGTGAGTGGACAAAGGTGCGTATAGAAGGGGATTATAAAGGAACTACCCTTTACATAAATGGGGAAAAGGTGGAACGCTTGGAAGGACGTATCAAGCAGTTCTACAACTATACCCATCACCGCAAGGACAGGATGTATGTGCAGGAAACTTTGGTTTTCCCCATGCAGCAGATAGGCGATGTACGGAATGGATTCAAAGGAAAGCTTCGGAATATAAATTGCGTGCGGCATCCTTCTTTCTAAATGTGATTCCCTTTTGAGACTACTCTTTCTACCCATCGCGTTACCATTTGCCGTAGGGGCAGGGTTATTGGAAATGTTAACGAAGATGTGTAGAATGAGAAGTTTTCTAAGGGAAAACCCTGCACATGTTATCTTTAATTGTGTTACATATCTAATTGTCAGTGATTTATATCAGGCAGGTGTTATCTGTTTTATTTTCATAAGAAGGTCTTTATACCTTACTTTGCACCATTAAACTTAAGCAACAAACCCAATGAAAATAAAACAAATCCTGCTTTGCATGCTTTTAGCCTGCTTTGTTGTTCCCGCTTCTGCACAGAACCGTTGGGGCATTGTGGGAGGAGGACTTTTTTCCAAGTCCATGTCCAAAGATGCCCGTTTCAGTTTGGGCGGCTATGCCGGAGGAACCTATGACATTCACATTGAAAATTCGTGGTATGTACAGCCACAATTGCTCTTTGCTTATGAAGAATTCAGAACCAAGTCAGAGCTCGGTACTGATTTCTTCTTTAGCAAATTCAATTTGGAACTTCCCGTACTCGCTTCCTACCAGATTGCCATAAACAATAAGTGGAACCTGCGCATCAATGCAGGCCCCTATCTGTCCTATGCTATGTTTGGCAGAGATAAATCCATTGATTATGCCTATGGCGGTGAGATGCATTCCAGTTTGGGATGGTGGCATCAGGACTTCCCGGATCATTTTACTTACGGTGGAAAGGCCGGTATTTCATTAGAATCCGATCATTTCATTTACACCATCGGCGGCAAGTGTTCCCTCCGCAAGAAGCCTTTCGGACGAAGTGTCAGTTTATCAGCCGGCGTAGGATATAAGTTCTGAGTTTTCTTTATCTTTGCCACCTGAGAATTAAAATTGAGTTACATGCATGTTTATATAAAACAGACGGTCACTGTCTGCCTTTTCATCTGTCTATGTCTTTCCTGCACTTCACGGCGCATGGAACATGTTGCTTTGCAGCAAGCCGGATACCTGATGGAAGAACATCCCGACAGTGCCTTTTCATTGTTGAAATCCCTTTCTTCCCTGGTCGGAATGACATCGGAAGACAAAGCGGAATATGCTTTGTTGCTGGCCGAGGCTGCCGATAAAAACGGCTATTCCCTGCTTCCTTGTGACTCCTTGTTGAACTTTGCCCTCCATCTATACGATGAAAACGCCAAAGAACATGCCATAGCCCTTCTGTACAAGGGAAAAGTACAGCAGGAAATGGAGAACTATGCCGATGCTTTGAAAAGCTACCGTATGGCGCTGGAAATACTTTCCTATTATCCCCGTGAGTTTTATTGGAAAGGATTCGTCTATAATATGCTGGGAGGGCTGTATGGTAAACAGAACTTGTATGTACAGGCAAAAGATATGTATGTCAAAGCCTGTTATAATGACTCGCTGGCGCGGCATAACCATCATCTCATCAGTTCGCTCAGTAATCTGGGGGTGGCTTTCATCGGTTATGGGAACATAGACTCCGCTTTTATTTGTCAGCAACGCGCATTGCAACTTTCTCTCTCCACCGATAGCTTTCTGCTGCATTCCCTTTATGGAAATATAGGGGATCTGTGCGGACGTACCGGACAGAACAGCATAGCCGTCACTTGTCTGAAAAGAGCATACGATGCCTGTCGCCGGAAGGAAGACAGTTTGCAATGTCTCTGGAATCTGGGAGAATTCTATTATAACAACCGGCAGCCCGATTCGGCCCTTTATTACCTGAACCGGAGCAAGGAATCTGCCAATATTCATATCCGGTATCTTTCTTTCTTCGACCTGTATGCCATAGCCAAGCAGCAGGGGGATGTGGAAAAAGCCTTGGAATATCTGGAAATCAGCACCCAACTGGAAGATTCCATCTATTCTACCAACGTGGCCACGGAACTGGAGAAGAAGACTTACCGCTGGAATGCCGATGCGCAAGTAAGGAAAGAGCATTTCAAGGCAAAACGAAGGATTTATATCATTGCGATGGTGGCTCTGGTGTTATTGCTGGTCATTGTGATTGTCTATCAGCAGATATTGAAAAACAAGAAAATACAGCAATCCAACTACGAATACCTGTTGCAGAAACTGAAACAGAACCTGAGGGATATGCAGCAAAACATTGTCCGGCATGAAGAGGTCATAGCCGAACTGAAACAGAAACAGGAAAGTCGTGCCGGAGAAATAGAGGAGAAGGAGCGGGCTATACAGGCTATGAAAATGGAGAAAGAGAAACTGCGCAACTGGCTGTTCAGGCAAAGTGCTCTTTATGCAAAGATAGACAAACTGGCAAACCAGCAAAAGCATCATAAAGAACGCATTGATGTGCTTACCAATGCCGAGCAGCGCCAACTCAGGGTGATTATAGGGCAGATTTATGCCGACTACATAGAGCAACTGCATGTCCAATACCCCAAATTGAATGAAGACGATGTTCTTTTACTATGCCTGCAACTGGCGGATTTGTCTCCTTTTGCCATTGCTTTATGCTTTGGTAATAATGATGCACAGATTGTGGCGCAGCGCAAATATCGTATGAAAAGCAAGATAGAATGACGGGGTGTTATCTTTAATAGTGTTACATCTTTGTTTATCAGTATGTTATAGCAGTAGACTGTTATTGGTTTTAGTCGTTTCGGAGGTGTTTGCTCCCTATCTTTGCGGAGTAAAATCATAAAAATAGAAACGATATGAAAACTAACAAACTAATTCTGGCGTGCCTGGTCATTCTGTGCTCATTGCCCGCTATGGCACAAGTAAAACTGGGGGTAGAAGCAGGCGCCAATCTTTCCAACTATCTTACCAACAGTCATTCGAACCCTTCGGGTAGCAAAGACATGAAGGTAGGTTTCCAGACAGGTGTGACAGCCGATTATGAGTTTCAGAATCATCTGATGCTGATGTCCGGACTTTATTTTATCCGTAAGGGTGGAAACTTGAAGCTGGGAGAGAACTATGGAAAAAATTCCTATTACCGCTATCCCAATGTGGAGGTAAAGATGAACTATCTGCAAATACCGGTAAAACTAGGCTATAACTTTCATATAAATGATAAGCTAAGTCTTATTCCTTATATAGGACTTTATGCTGCATATGGTTTTAATGCCGGTAAAAGCGATTTGCAGATGGTGGATAACGGCAAGCTGCTGGATACAAACTGGAAGCCGACAGAGGGTTATGGTTATACTGCCGGTCAGTCCATCCGGGGATTCAAGCATTGGGAGGTCGGCGCCATAGCCGGTGTCAAGGCAGTGATAGGCAAGCATTACACCATTTCCTTTGATTATAACATCGGTCTGAACAAAGCACAAAGTACATACGGATTACGAAACTCAACATTCCAACTTTCAGTTGGTTACCGTTTTTAAATTTTCATCACTACTTGGAGAAAACTAAAGGCTAAACTTTATTTTTTAAGAGAAGAAATGCCCTTGCATGTGAGTGTAGGGGCATTTTATTTGATATTACTGATGTACATAATTGAATAATTGTTCACGTACCACTTGGTTGGGAATAATCAGTTTGGTTTCTCCTTCGTGTAAACCGCTAATAGTCAACATGCCAAAGTAAAATAGCAGGCTGATGAAATTATCGGGATCCGTAATGCTTTCCGCAGGGAAGCCGGTTTTCAAGTTTCCGGTAATGAAACCTTGCTTTGTTTTCGTGTGCCTTGATACCAATGTTTGCTTTATAAATATTGCAGAGAGAATTATATTTCCTCGCACACCCTCATTTCCATTCCTTTATACACCACAACAATCTTGTGTAGCTGTGTGCTGCCCACGGCATTCTGCACCGTATCGGTATCTGCATACCGATTAGCTTGGGCGATACCCTCTTTCCGAAGTTCCTCCACACGGTCTTCGGGATCTTTGTACTTGGCATACTTCAATTCGATGATGTAGCTGTGTTGCATATCAGGATAGATATCCAGCAAAGGGCACAGGAAAATGTCAGCATATCCGGCTTGAGTGTCTGCCTCGGAGATGGGACGGTAGAAGCGGTTCTGAGCCGTCATGGCAAGAGTGAAACCATGTACGAAAAACTCGCCTTTCTGCTTGTCGCGTTGCGAGGCATAACGCTTCAGACAGTCCGCTATATAGCCGAAGTAAGATTGCCATGTCCCGTCGTAGGCTAAAGCCGAAGCAAGCTCGTCTTTCTCATGGTTGCTGAAACTGAGGTCGGCTTCATTGTACGTGTTCAGCAGATAGGTGTAGAGTTGCTCCTGCACCACCTGGTTGGGAATAGTAAGTTTGGTGTTTCCCTTATACATTCCGCTGATAGTAAGCATACCGAAATAATAGAGCAGGCTCACGAAATTGTCGGAATCCACAATGTTGGCAGCCGGAAAGCTTTCTTTTAACTCGCCGGTAATGTAGCCTTGGCTTACTAAGGTCTGTATGGCGGAGGCATCGTGCGCAAACTCCTTGTCCTTGCGGATAAGCATACGCAATTTTTCGTAATCGATGCGAATATTGCTTTCTATCATATTTCTCGGTACTCTTCCATTATTGTCTATGTAGTTTTTGACAAAATAAAGCACCATATTGGAATTGTATAGCGTAGTTTCTCCATAGCACTCCTGTGCAAAGCAGTAGTTGTCATACCATGGTTTCATCAGCCCTATCAACTCATCGATGGTATGATTGAAAGAGATTTTGGTAGAATAATAAGCCAGCATTTCGCGTACCTCGGCTTCGGTGAACCCCATCATTTCGTTAAATTTCGATGAGAGAGAGTAGTTGGTGCCGATGTTGAAGCCACTGGTCAGGTCGTCCATCGTCACGGGGCTTACACCGGTGATAAAGCAACGCTTGATGCTGGAATAAGTTCCGGCTTTCACCTTGTTAAAAAAGGCGCGCAGGTAACCTTCCTTGTGCGTCTCTTCGGTATATCGGTGCAGGCTGTTGGCATCGGAGAGGATGGCATTCGTGAAGTGGTCATATTCATCAATGAAGAGATATATCTTCTGGCCTGCACGGGCACATACCTGATAGAGAAAGTCCAATTGCTCCACTGCTCCATTTGCCGCACACAATCCTTCTAATGTATCTTGCGGCAGATATTCAGCATATATCTTGCAGAAGTTTTCAAAAGTAATGCCACAATGCGCATCCAGTCCGCTGCGGTAATTGTGCAATTCGCCGTTAATGCCGGAAAAGTTGAGATACAGCACCAAGTAACTATTGCGGTCATCTGTGGGATGCTTCCCTATGTAGAGGTCGCCAAACAGGGCATCAAACTTGTCACGGGTACGCACATCATAATAGTGTTGCAGCATATTCAGTGTCAGACTCTTGCCGAAACGGCGTGGACGGATAAAGAAGAAATACCGGTCCGAACGTTCTATTAAAGGGATAAACGAAGTCTTATCCACGTAATAATAATTGTCAAGACGAATGTCTTCGAAATTCATCATGCCGTATGGCAACAATTTCATGTCTGATGATATATATTCCATAATTCAGTTTATTTATGAGTCTGCTTTGAACTAGTGTAAACAAAGATACGTTCTTTCCGCTGCTTTTACAAATAAACGTTCGTACTTTTTAGCCTCTATTCATTGAGCCAGCTCCTTCAGTATCATTTCTATTTTCTGAAAGAGTTGTCCTATGTGCGCTCCGTCTACAAAAGCATGGCTTACGGTGAAGGCGATGGGCATAACCAATCTTCCTTCGCGTGTCACTACTTTGCCGGCATTCATCAGCGGATAGTCCAGTGGACGATCGGGAGCCATCTGCGTGTAGGTGAGCGAAGTGAAATAAAGCTGAGGCGTGGCGCTCAGTTGGATGATGTCAAAATCACCTTGCTCTGTAATCGCTTTTTCGGCTCCGTACGGGTCGCCGTCTTCGGGAATATGATGGACGATGTGGTATGCCTCGGCATAAAAACGCTCAAAATCCTCGTGGTAAGGGATGCGGACGGTGTAGAAAGTCTTGCCGGGGACGGCGATGGGTGAGATGATGTCTACTTGGTCATGATAGACCACCTGTCCGTTTTTGTCCGTGCGGAAACGGAATTCCTTCACCTCATTGGCGGCACGTAGCACGGCGTACAGATAATACAGGAAAAAAGAACGTTTAGCGGCTTTTGCGGCGGGAAATGCTTCGGTGCAATCTACTTCACTGGTGATGGATATCCATGAATTATGGAAGTTGCGGAAGAAATTGTAATTGTCCCGGCGTTCCCAGGTTTCAATGTCTACTATATGTTTCATATTTTGAATTTTTGTGCTACTTTGCGGTAAGTGGGCATGTCTACACCCATCTTTTCACCCAGTGCGATCATATCGAACAACAATCCTTGTATTTCGGACTCATGTCCTTTGGCGATATCCTTCTGCATGGAGGCGGTACTGTCCGGGTCCAGTTTGTCTATCACTTTCAAATTATATTCTATCGGGTCTTCCACATAGGTAATTCCCATCTTGCGACCTATTTCCGAACTTTCTTTGGATAGACCGGTAAAGGTGTCGCGTTCTGCTCCGGGATGTTGTAGCGGGCCCATCGATACCTCATGATAGGCTCCTGTGCAAGCCATGGCCGAGATGAATGACCATTTGATGAAGGTGTCGCGATTGATATCATCCGAGATCTCGACTTTGATCTCTGCATTTCTCAGTACGCCGGCAACGGCTTCCAGGCGTTCCAGAGCTACACCTTGGTGGGGACGTGCGCCAAAAACCAGCCGGAATATCTTGCCCATTTGTGTGATTTCGCCCGGTCCGGAGACGAAGCCTACAATGTAGATGCATCCGTCCAGTACCGTTACACGTGGCACAAGTTGCCCGATGCGGGGGCCTGTACCGTAAACATTCAGAATGGGGATAATCAGGGTGTCTTTGTCCGAGGCTTTCTCCAACAGGTCTTTGACGGAGTCCAGGGAGTATCCCTTTACGCATACAAAGATTACGTTGGCCTTCTCGTTGTATTCCTCGGCTGTACAGGCTTGTACAGGCAGAAAATGATTGCCCTTCAAGTCCGATTTCAAGTGAAGTCCTTTTTCACGAATGGCTTCCAGATGTTTTCCGCGGGCAATACATGTTACATCTTTTCCTGCTAAAGCAAGAAAACCGGCGATGCTTCCTCCAACGCCGCCGGTTCCTACGATTAGATATTTTTCCATATTAGTTGTATTTCGCTGTAGAGCAACAGGAGTGAGGGTAGTCTGTCAGACGAACAGCTACTTTGGTGTCCTGCAGCCCTACTGTTTTCGTTTATACATTAAAGCGGAAGTGCATGATGTCGCCGTCCTGCACCACGTATTCTTTTCCTTCCACGCCCATTTTTCCGGCTTCTTTTACGGCAGCTTCCGAGCCATATTTAATGTAGTCCTCGTACTTGATCACCTCGGCGCGGATAAATCCTTTTTCGAAATCGGTGTGGATGACTCCTGCGCATTGGGGTGCTTTCCATCCCTTGCGGTAAGTCCAGGCTTTCACTTCCATTTCTCCGGCGGTGATGAAAGTTTCCAGTTCCAGCAGGTGGTAAGCCGATTTGATCAGACGGTTTACACCTGATTCTTCCAGACCGACTTCCTGAAGAAACATCTGACGGTCTTCGTAGGTTTCAAGTTCTGCGATATCGGCTTCGGTCTTGGCGGCCACAACCAGAATTTCTGCATTCTCTTCTTTTACGGCCTCGCGTACTTGTTCCACATATTTATTGCCGGTAGCAGCGCTTGCTTCGTCCACGTTACATACGTACATCACCGGTTTGCTGGTCAGCAGGAACAGTTCTTTTGCGATCTTCTGTTCGTCTTTGGTGTCAAATTGTACGGTACGAGCAGATTTGCCTTGTTCCAGTGCGTCTTTGTATTTAACAAGTATATCATACGTTTGTTTAGCTTGTTTGTCACCGCCCGTCTGTGCCTGTTTTTGTACTTTTTGGATGCGGCTTTCAATGGTTTCCAAGTCTTTCAGCTGAAGCTCGGTGTCAATGATTTCTTTGTCACGGACCGGATCTACGCTACCGTCCACGTGGGTCACATTCTCATCGTCAAAACAACGGAGTACGTGCAGTATGGCGTCTGTTTCACGGATATTTGCCAGAAACTTGTTTCCTAGCCCTTCACCTTTGCTGGCTCCTTTTACGAGTCCGGCAATGTCTACTATTTCTACAGTAGTGGGAACGATACGTCCCGGATGAACCAGTTCGGCAAGTTTGGTCAGGCGTTCGTCGGGAACGGTGATGACACCTACATTCGGTTCAATAGTACAGAAAGGAAAGTTGGCTGCTTGAGCCTTTGCATTCGATAAACAATTAAAAAGGGTCGATTTTCCTACGTTCGGAAGACCGACAATGCCACATTGTAAAGCCATTATCTATTTGTTTTTTTGATTATTATCTATGTATTTGCCTGCAAAGATAACCATTCTTTTTATATCAGACTTCATATTAAAGTCAGAATTGGCTTTTTATATACAAAAAGGGCAACCGTCGCGGTTGCCCTTTCGTAGAGTTTTTATGAAAAGTGTTAGATTGTTAGAATAGATTTATCTGTCCATAGTTACGGTCATTTCAGGTACTAATATATATTCTTTCTTTTTAGAGTTCCATTTGTAATATTCAGTAGTCATACTTTTGTTACCGTATGTATAACGGATGCAGAGGTCGTTTTCCCAGCGGTTCTTGTTGCTGTTCCACTTTTGTGCCTCGTCTTCAGTGCGTTGGTTGTTGGCGTCATACTTGTAATTGTGCTTCATGTAATTAGTGAGCATGTTGCCGTCCATTTTAAAAATCGTTTCCGAAACAACTACTCCATTTACTTCTTCTGCATTGTAAATCAGGTTGTCACCCGGATTTCCTGCAAAAACTGTAAGGTTAGCAATAAATAAAATTGCTACAACGAGCATTCCTTTCAAAAAATTGATCTTCTTCATGATATTGATATATTAGATTGTTACTTTCATATTGTTCTCAAAAGCGGTGCAAATGTACGAAAGAAAATTGAATCTCCTAACATTTATGCTAGAAAATGATGATATTTTTGCAAAATGTCACTAATTAAACAAATATTAAGAGTTTGCTAAGGGTTGGATGTTGCATTTGTCTTGTTTCCTCTTTTCCGCTCCCGTCCGGAATAACAAATGAAAAGCTCAACGGACTTTCTCCAATCCATTGAGCTTTGATGGTATGAATACTTTATATCTAGTGAGGCCTGTCTTGCAGATGGCCTGTGCCTGTATACCTTAATGTGCTTCAAGCCAGTTGCTTCCCCAACCACAGTCTGCGCGTAAAGGCACTTGCATGCGGTAGGCGTTTTCCATCTCTTCAATCACAATCTTTTGTACTTTGTCCTTCTCTTCGGGCACAACGCTGAAGTTTAACTCATCATGCACCTGAAGTATCATTTTGGACTTTATACTTTCAGATTGAAAGCGCTGGTATATGCGTACCATAGCTACCTTGATTATATCGGCCGCACTTCCCTGGATAGGAGCGTTGATGGCATTCCGTTCGGCATATCCGCGCACGACCGAATTTCTGGAATTGATATCCGGAAGATAGCGCTTGCGGCCGAATATGGTTTCAATATATCCTTGTCCGCGGGCAATATCGATGCTTTTGTCCATATATTCTTTTATTTGGGGATAAGTTTCAAAATAGCCGTCTATCAGTTCTTTTGCCTCTTTGCGGTCTACATTCATACGTTCTGCCAGTCCGAATACGCTGATGCCGTAGATGATGCCGAAATTCGCTGTCTTCGCTTTACTGCGTTGTTCGCGGGTAACCTTGTCTATACTTATTTTATAGACTTTGGCTGCGGTGGCGGCATGAATGTCGTCTCCTTCCTTGAAGGCCTCTATCATATTGGTGTCTCCGCTAAGGTGCGCCATGATGCGTAGCTCAATCTGTGAATAGTCGGCGGAGAAGAATTCGCAACCATCATCGGGAATGAAGGCCTTGCGGATTTCCTTGCCGTCTTCGTTGCGGATGGGGATGTTCTGCAGGTTCGGGTTGCTGGAACTCAGCCGGCCGGTAGCTGTGACCGTTTGATTGAACGAGGTATGAATTTTACCTGTTTCCTTATTGATCAATAGGGGCAGAGCATCGATGTAAGTACCGAGAAGTTTCTTCAGGCCGCGGTGTTCCAATATCTTGCCTACTATCTCGTGTCTTCCTCGCAGACTTTCCAATACTTCTTCACTGGTGACATACTGTCCGGTTTTGGTTTTCTTGGCCTTCTCTACGATACGCAGCTTGTCAAACAGCACTTCGCCTACCTGTTTGGGTGAGGCGATGTTGAAATCTGTACCCGCCAGTTGGTGCACTTCTTCTTCTATTTGGTTCATGCGGGCGGTGAAATGTTCCGAACTCTGTTTCAAGGCTTCGGTATCTACACGCACGCCGTTGCGCTCCATATATGCAAGTACGGGTACCAGGGGCATTTCTATTTCGTAGAAAAGTTTTTCGGCATCGTTGGTTTTCAATTCCTGTTCCAGAATGTTTTTCAATTTCAAGGTGACATCGGCGTCCTCGCACGCGTACTTATAAATAGCTTCGGGGGAGAGGTCGCGCATGTTCTTCTGACCTTTGCCTTTGGGGCCAATCAGTTCTTCGATGTGGATCGTCTGATAATGCAGGTAGATTTCGGCAAGGTAGTCCATGTTGTGACGCAATTCCGGTTGTAGTACATAATGTGCCACCATGGTATCGAACAGAGGCCCGCGCACTTCAGCCCCATAGTTGCCCAGTACCAGCATATCGTATTTTATATTTTGCCCTACTTTCAGTATGCCTTCCTTTTCGAAGGCCGGGCGGAACTCATTAACTATTTTTTGCGCTTCAGCCCGATCGGCAGGTACAGGGACATAAAATGCCTGGTTTTCGGCATAGCTGAAGCTCATTCCCACAAGTTCTGCGGTAATGGGATCGGTTCCTGTAGTTTCTGTATCTAGACTGAAAATTTCTTTTGTAAGTAAGTTTTGTAATAATACGCTTCTTTTCTCTTCTGTATCAATGAGTTGATAGTCGTATTTTAAATTATCTAAACATGCGAGACTTGAATATTTCTCGCTTTCCGTCCCTCCGTCAGTAAATTCTGCAAAGAGATCGCCTTGTGCGGAGGGCTGTGAGGCAGATCGTCCGGTGGTGGTGTCCGGTTGGTCAAAAAGAGTGGGGCCGTCACCGAATAATGAACCTTGTGCGTTTCCTTTCGTTTTTGGAGCGGCATTTGCAAAAGCCGTTTTCTTGTCTTTGTTGAAAATGCGGTCGATGAGGGTACGGAACTCCATCTCTTCAAAAATCTTCCGTAGTTCCTCTTCATCCGGTTCTTCCCTTTTCAGTTCGTCCATGTTCAATGTGATGGGGACATCAATCTTGATGGTTGCCAGGAATTTGGAGAATTCAATCATTTCCCGGTTGGTTTCCACTTTGGTCTTCAAGGCTCCCTTCAGCTCGTCGGAGTGGGAGAGGAGGTTTTCGATGCTGCCATATTGTGCGATTAATTTTTGTGCCGTTTTCTCTCCCACGCCCGGACAGCCGGGAATGTTGTCGGAACTATCGCCCATCAGTCCCAGCATATCAATGACTTGTGCGGACGACTGGATATCGAATTTTGCCTTTACTTCTTCTATGCCCATTACCTCAAAGCCGCCTGTATGCTTGGGGCGGTACATGAAGACATTTCCGCCTACCAGCTGACCGTAGTCTTTGTCCGGGGTCATCATATAAGTAGTGATGCCCTGTTTGCCGGCTTCGGTGGCCAGGGTGCCGATCACGTCGTCGGCCTCGTATCCCGCTACTTCCAGAACAGGAATGCGGTAGGCCCGGATAATTTCCTTTATAATGGGTACGGACAAACGGATTACCTCGGGCGTTTCTTCGCGTTGCGCCTTGTATTGTTCATACGCCTCGTGCCGGAAGGTGGGGCCGGCGGGGTCGAATGCCACACCGATGTGCGTAGGATTTTCTTTCTTCAACACCTCTTCCAGCGTATTGACAAATCCCAGCACGGCTGAAGTGTTGAAACCCTTGGAGTTAATGCGCGGGCTTTTGATGAAAGCGTAATACGCACGGTATATTAATGCGTATGCATCTAATAGAAAAAGTTTGTCCATTCTTAAAAATCTTTAGTTTTTTCATTGTAAAAGTACAAAAAAATACCGTATTCCGTCTTTTATTACTATTTTTGTGCACAAATAAACCTGCATGGACAAATTACAGCAAATCAAATTGCCTATTGACAAGGAGTTTGAAGAATTTAGAAGGTTGTTTGACTCTTCGCTCCAAAGTTCCAATTCTTTACTTAGTGAGGTATTATCCTATATTAAGCGGAGAAATGGCAAGATGATGCGTCCCATACTGGCGTTGCTGATTGCTAAATTATTCGGTGAAATCAATGATTCTACGCTTCATGCGGCTCTTTCATTGGAGTTGCTTCATACGGCCAGCCTGGTGCACGATGATGTGGTGGACGAGAGTGACAAGCGCCGTGGGCAGTCTTCGGTAAATGCGATCTATAATAATAAGGTGTCGGTTCTGGTAGGCGACTATATGCTGGCAACCAGTCTGAAGCATTCTGCCATGACCCGCCAGATTAGGATTGTAGATTTGGTGGCTTGTTTGGGACAGAACTTATCTGAAGGCGAGATTATTCAATTGGCGAATATTAATGCTTCCGAGTTCTCGGAAGAAGTGTATTATGATGTCATCCGTAAAAAGACGGCTGCATTGTTTACTGCCAGTGCGGAAGCGGGGGCCATTTCGGTTCATGCATCCGATGAAATGATGAAAAATGCGCGTCGGTTTGGTGAAATGATTGGTATTGCTTTCCAGATAAAGGATGATATCTTCGATTATTATTCTTCTGATGAGATAGGTAAACCTACTGGAAACGATATGCGTGAAGGAAAGCTGACACTGCCGGCTTTGTATGTATTGAATACATTTGATGATGGGGAGATGCGGAAACTGGCGCTGCGCATCCGGTCATTGGATGCTTCGGATGAGGAAATTGCCCGTTTCATCGAGTATATCAAAGTGAAGGGAGGGATAGAGTATGCCAGACAGGCAATGGCGGATTATCGTAATAAGGCATTGGCTTTACTTCCACCATCAGCCGACCGGACTGTAAAAGATGCCTTGACCGCTTATATTGATTATGTGATCGAAAGAGATAAGTAGTACGATTGTTTGAAGATGCGTACTTCAAAAAAAATCAGGCGTGGTTCTTAATGCAATAAGAGCCGCGCCTGAACTTTTGGGGGATACGCCTTTCCTTGGTGAAGGTCTGCGTTTAAAATAACCGGAATAGATAAGGCTCATTCCGGTCACTTTAAGTGTGGTTGTTATTTAAATAGTAAACCGGTTCTTTGTTTAGAAGAACTTGGTTTCCTGGCCTACAATTTCTGAGAGAAGCAGGTTGGCCAGCCGGCTTGTTCCCAGGCGGAATAATTCGTTTGTCAGCCATTCTTCACCTAACACTTCTTTTACAATGGTATAGTAAACCAAGGCGTCGTGTACGGTGTTGATTCCTCCGGCAGGTTTGAAGCCTACTTTGCGGCCTGTTACCTTATAATATTCTTTGATGGCCTCGCACATCACCAAGGCAGCTTCGGGAGTGGCGGCGGGATTTTCCTTTCCGGTAGAGGTTTTGATGAAATCGGCTCCGGAATACATCGATAAAATGGACGCTTTTTTGATGTTGGATGCGCTTCCCAGTGCTCCGGTTTCCAAGATCACTTTCAGGTGATGCTCGCCACATACCGCCTTTAATTCTTCTATCTCATCGCACATTCCTTCATAGTCTTCACTCAGGAACTTGCCTACCGGAATGACGATATCTATCTCGTCGGCTCCGGTATGGAGAGCCATGGCTGTTTCGGCTACCTTTACTTCGATAAAGGTTTGCGAGGAGGGGAAACCACCCGATACACAGGCTATGTTTACATGGTCTGCTTCCAAGGTGTCGTTCACTACTTCCGCCATATTGGGATATACGCAGATTGCGGCCACATTGTCCAGATCAGGGTACTTGTCAACAAATTCGTTTACCTTTCCGGTGAATTTCATCACGCTTTCATCCGAGTCGGTGCACTTCAGAGTAGTCAGGTCAATGCAATGGAACAGGAATTTCTTCACGTCCGGTGTATTGTTTTCTGCTACATGTTTCTCGATGAGCAGGGCGGCTTTCGCCTTCACATCCTCATCGCGCAAATGGGTGTTATACTTGGCAAGCGCTTCTTCGTACTTGCTGTGGTTGGCTTCGTGATTATGTTCCATAATTCTTTATAATTTGGGGTTGTTTTTATGTCTGTCTTTGTCTCTATTTGTTTTCTTCTCCAGGTTTTGACGGAAGGCTTCGGTCAGGTTTATTCCGGTCTGGTTGGCCAGACAGATAAGGACCCACAGCACATCTGCCATTTCATCGGCAAGGTTGTCTTTCTCTCCTTGCTTGAAAGACTGATCTCCGTATTTGCGTGCCATCACACGTGCCAGTTCTCCTACTTCCTCGGTCAGAACGGCCATATTGGTCAGCTCGCTGAAATAACGTACACCGTACGTTTTAATCCAGCGGTCCACTTCTTTTTGTGCTTCTTCCAGTGTCATTATTCCTTGTTTTTGGTATCCATACATATAGTAACAGGGCCGTTGTTCAGAAGTTCGACTTTCATGTCTGCTCCGAATTCTCCGGTGCCAACTTCTTTGCCCAGACCGAGGCTCAGTTCCCGGCAGAAATAATTGTAGAGGGGGATGGCTACATCGTGCTTTGCAGCACGGATGTAGGAGGGACGGTTGCCTTTCTTGGTAGATGCGTGCAGGGTGAATTGGCTGATAACCAATATGTTGCCATCTACTTCCAGGATAGATTTATTCATGACTCCATTTTCATCGTCAAAGACCCTCAATCCTATTATCTTTTTGCATAACCAGTCGGCATCTTCTTGTGTATCAGCTTCTTCAATGCCTACCAGTATCATGAATCCTTCTTTTATCGCCGATTTGCATACGCCTTCTATGGTAACAGAGGCGTGACTTACTCGTTGAATAACTACTCTCATATTTATGTTCTTTAATTCCTTGTTAGAAAAATTCTAGTTGTTTATCGGTAATGTCTCCGCTTCTACAATGGACAAAATGTTGCCGGCTTTTTGGTATGACCGATATGAGGCAGAGCATGTCCCTGTAGCAGATGTATGCAAAGGTAGGAAATCCCTTTTATTCTGTGAGATTTTCTTTGATATTTTTAGCGGCTGCTTCACCTACCACAGCTGCAATCTCTTCCAATGAAGCTTGCTTGAGGCGGCTGACACTCTTGAAGGTTTTCAGCAGGGCGGTCTTTCTTTTTTCACCCACTCCCTTGATGTTGTCCAAAGCGGACGCCACCTGACTTTTGCTTCGCTTGTCCCGATGGAAGGTGATGGCGAAACGGTGTACCTCGTTCTGTATGTTTTCCAACAGATGGAACAAGGGAGTGCTTTGCTTCACACCGATGGTCAGCGGGGGGAACCCGTATAGTAATTCCGATGTGCGGTGCTTGCGGTCTTTGGCCAGTCCGGCTATGGGGATATCCAGTTGAAGTTCGTCCTCTATCACTTCTCTCACCACTTCCATTTGTCCCTTTCCACCGTCGGTAATGATGAGGTCGGGCAGGGGGGAACCTTCTTCTATGGCACGACTGTAACGGCGGCGTACCACCTCTTTCATTGAGGCATAATCATCGGGTCCGGTCACCGTCTTGATGATGTATTTCCGATAGTCCTTCTTGCTTGGTTTCGCTTTTTTGAAAACGACACAAGCGGCCACTGCGTCCGATCCTTGAATATTGGAATTATCGAAACATTCGATGTGGTTCGGTAGCTTTTTCATGTGTAGCTGCTCTTGGATTTCTTTCATCAGACGAACGCTTCTTTGTTCGGGATTCAACTTCTCCGCCTGCTTCAAGCGGTCCACTTTATACTGTTTCACGTTCATGACGGAAAGATCCAGCAAATGCTTCTTTTCTCCTCGTTGGGGGATGGTGAAGGAGACGTTGTTCATCTCCATATCCAGTTCAAAAGGTACGATGATTTCGCGGGAAGTGCTTTTATATCGTTCACGCATCTCAATAATGCCCAATTGCAGGAGTTCTTCTTTCGTTTCGTTCAGACGTTTCTTGTATTCGAAGGTGAAGGCTTGGTTGATGCATCCGTTTGTGATATGCAGATAGTTGATATAGGCTGAATTTTCTTCCATTTCAATGGAAAACACATCCACATTATGAATGATGGAATTAACGACTTCGCTCTTGGAACGATAGTTTTCTATCAAGTCATATTTCTCTTTTATCTTTTGCGCTTCTTCAAATTTCATATCGGCGGCAAGTGCCTGCATCTCTTCCATCAGCAGGTCGCTTACAATCTGGGTGTCTCCTTTCAGAATATTCTTGATTTCACCGATATTCTTCATGTATTCCTCGTGCGACTGCTGCCCGATGCAGGGCCCTTTGCAGTTCTTTATATGATATTCCAGGCATACGTTGAACTTGCCGGCGCGAATGTTTTCGGGACTTAGATTGAGCTTGCAGGTGCGGATGGGATAGAGCTTTTTGATCAAGTCCATCACGGCAAGCATGGAGGGCATGTGACTGTACGGGCCATAATAGGAGGATCCGTTGCGGATGATCTGCCGGGTTTTGAAGATGCGTGGAAAATATTCGTTGCTTACACAAATAGAGGGATAGGTCTTGTCATCTTTCAGTAATACATTGTAGCGTGGCTTGTATTTCTTTATCAGGTTATTTTCGAGTAGAAGGGCGTCTTCCTCTGTTTTTACCACGATATAACGGATGTCTGCAATCTTGCTGACCAGCAATCGTGTCTTGCCGTTGGGATGCTCTCTGTTGAAATAAGAAGAGACTCTGCGCTTCAGGTTTTTCGCCTTTCCAACGTAGATAATGGTTCCTTCGGAGTTCAAGTATTGGTAAATGCCGGGACTGTCGGGCAGGTTTAGTACGATTCCTTTCAGATAGTCATTGGTTGTAATCTCTTCTTTTTCCATACATGCTTATTGAATATTCCTGTTGGAAGAACTGCTTCTTAGGTTGAACTTGCGGTTGGATATGCTATATCTTTCGGGTGCAACATCCTATATCTTCAAGTTGTAACATTATATATCTTACAGGCTGAAGATATATAATGTTACGGTCTCATGGTCTATGTTATTTTATGATGCTTCTATCGTTGTCTTTTATTTATAAAGTAAGCAATGTATCCACCGTGATATCTTCGGGGAATGCCTTTCTGCCGTTCAGACCTCCCAGCTCGATAATGAAATTGATGAAAATCTTTTTGGCGCCACATCTTTGTACCAGGCGATGGGTGGCTGCCATGGTTCCGCCGGTAGCCAATAAATCATCGTGCAGCAGAACCACGTCGTTCTCATCGATGGCGTCTTTATGTATCTGAATGGTGTCGGTGCCATACTCTTTTGCGTATGTTTCCTCTACTACTTCTGCGGGAAGTTTGCCCGGCTTGCGTGCCATCACGAATCCAGCGCCTAGCCGTGCCGCCAGCGCACCACCCATAATGAAGCCGCGCGATTCAATACCTACTACTTTGGTGATGCCTTTGTCCTTGTACATCTCGTATAACGAATCCAGCATTTCCTGCAAGCACTCGGGATTTTTGAACAGGGTTGTCACATCATAAAACAGAATTCCCGGAATGGGGAAATCTGGGATCTCTCTTAAGTTTGCTTTAAGCGTTTCTTTGCTCATAACCAGTGTTTTATTGTTAGTCTATTAAATTACTTGTTTCACGTGAAACATATTTTGTTTCACCGTCCCAGCAGGACTAGTAAGACATTGATGTCGCTAGGAGAGATGCCCGGTATGCGGCTGGCTTGCGCCAAAGTCTCGGGATCTATCTTCATCAGTTTCTGCCGGGCTTCGGTAGAGAGCGAGTTCAATGAGTTGTAGTCGAACTTGCCTTTGATGCGGATGGCTTCCAGGCGATGTATCTTGTCGGCGATCATTCGTTCGCGGTCAATGTATCCTTGGTATTTGATCAGCACTTCGGCGGCTTCAATCACTTCTTCTTTACGGTCGGTGATTTGGTCCAGCAGGGCTTTGAAAGCCGGAATGTGCCCGGCTATATTTTCGATAGTAATCTGCGGACGGTTCAGCAGGTCGATTAGTTTGCAGCCGTGTGTCAGACGGGCAGTACCCAAACTTTCCAAAGCATCATTGATTAATGCGGCTTTGATGGAGAAGGTTTTGGCAAAGTCGATGATTCGGCTCACGGTTTCACGTTTGCTGCATAGATGTTCGTAACGGTCTTGTTTCACCAGTCCCAGCTTGTAGGCGCGTTCGGTAAGGCGCATATCTGCATCGTCTTGTCGGAGCAGGATGCGGTATTCGGCGCGGGAGGTGAACATCCGATAAGGTTCATCCACACCTTTGGTAACCAGATCGTCAATCAAGACACCGATGTAGGCCTCGTCCCGTCCCAGTGTGAACGGCTCGCCACCGTGGCAGTTGAGGTGTGCGTTGATGCCGGCAATGATTCCCTGTCCGCCTGCTTCTTCGTAACCGGTGGTTCCGTTTACTTGTCCGGCAAGGAACAGGTTCTTGATTATTTTCGATTCCAACGTATGTTTCAGTTGGGTGGGGTCGAAGTAATCATATTCGATGGCGTATCCCGGGCGATAAACTACCAGATCTTTGAATGCGGGTACTTTCTTCAATGCGGCCAATTGTATGTCCATAGGCAGTGAAGAAGAGAATCCGTTCAGGTAAAGTTCCTGTGTGGTTTCTCCTTCGGGTTCCAGGAAAAGCTGGTGTTGCGGCTTGTCGGGGAAGGTCACGATTTTGGTTTCTATGCTGGGGCAATAACGTGGTCCGATGCTTTGGATTTGTCCGTTGAAAAGGGGAGAGTCGGGCAGACCTTTCCGTAGTATCTCGTGTACCTCTTCGTTGGTAAAGCAGGTCCAGCATTGCAGTTGTTTCAGCTTGCGCGGTTCGCTCATGAACGAAAAGCGGTGGAAGTCGTTTTCTCCGTCTTGTGTTTCCATCAGGTCGTAGTGCACGCTGCGTCCGTCTATGCGGACAGGCGTACCGGTCTTCATGCGTCCGGCGGTGATTCCGTGGCGGGTGATTGATTCGGTCAGATGGTAGGAGGCAGGTTCGGCCATGCGTCCTCCTGCCAGTTGTTTATGCCCGATGTGCATCAGCCCGTTCAGGAAGGTTCCTGCGGTGAGCACGATACATTTTGCGTGGAAGGTCACTCCCCAGCAAGTCGTGACTCCGGTGGCTTCGCCGTTTTCCACGATTAACTCCTCTACGGTGTCCTGCCAGATGTGCAGATTGGGAGTGTTCTCCAGAATCTCGCGCCATGCCCAGATAAACTTGCCACGGTCACATTGGGCGCGGGGGCTCCACATGGCGGGACCTTTAGAGCGGTTGAGCATACGGAACTGTATGGCTGTACGGTCTGTAACCAGTCCCATGTAGCCACCTAATGCATCTATCTCTCTTACGATTTGTCCCTTGGCGATACCACCTACGGCAGGGTTGCAACTCATTTGCCCGATTTTGTTCATATCCATGGTAATCAGGCAGGTCTTCGAACCCATGTTGGCTGCGGCCGCGGCTGCTTCACAACCTGCGTGTCCGGCGCCTATTACAATAACGTCGTACTTAAAATCCATTGATTTATTTCTTTTTACCGATTGCAAAAATACGAATTTTACTCTGTAAAGCGGTGATAATACGGTTAAAAAGAATAGGTGGCGGCAGAAATCTGTTTCTGCCGCCACATCCTATAAACGTTATTCTTAAAGTAAACTGTTACCGGTTCTGCCTTGTATATCCTGTTATAGGGAAATCAATGCCAGTGCTTTGTTCTCGGCGTCTTCCATTATCTCCCGTTCACCGGGGCCTTTGTCGTTGATGCCGCACAGGTGCAGGATTCCGTGAATAATCACCCGGTGAAGTTCGCGGTCATAGGGCTGCTCGAATTGTTCGGCATTGGTACGGACGGTATCCAGGCTGATAAATAAATCACCGGAGATACGGTCGCCCTCGCAATAGTCGAAAGTGATGATATCCGTGTAATAATCGTGTTGCAGATACTGCCGGTTCACTTCCAGTATTTTATCGTCCGAACAGAAGATATAAGCGATTTCTCCCACTCTTTTTCCATAGCAGGCGGCTACTTCTTTAATCCATCCGGTGGTTTCTTTCTTTTTGATATCGGGCATCTTTACTCCCTCGGTTTGATAACTTATCATAGGCTGATTCTTTTTTAATAATGCACAAAGATACGCAAAGTATTTCAGCCGAAGAAAAGATAGCAGATAAGAATGGCTGCAATGACTCCTGCCGCATCGGCCAGCAGTCCGCAAGGAACGGCGTGGCGTGTCCTCACCACTCCCACGCTGCCGAAATATACTGCCAGAATATAAAAGGTGGTGTCGGTGGAGCCTTGGAAGATACAGGACAGTCGGCCTACAAAGGAATCGGGGCCGTATGTGGTCATGGCATCCACCATCAGTCCGCGTGCCCCGCTTCCGCTCAAGGGCTTCATCAGTGCCGTAGGGAGTGCTCCGACGAAATCACTGTTGATGCCGCATAACTTTACGGCGCTGCCAATGCCGCCGATCAAATAATCCATCGCTCCCGATGCACGGAAGACTCCGATGCCTACCAGTATGGCTACCAGGTAAGGAATGATGCGCACGGCGGTACTGAATCCTTCTTTGGCCCCTTCGACAAAGGAGTCGTAAACATTGATTCTTTTTCTGATTCCTGCCACAATAAATCCGATGATGATCAGGAATAGGAAGACATTGGCAAAGGTGGTGGAGTAGATGTCTATCTGGTCTCGTGACAAGGTGTGGAAGAAATAAATAATTCCTGCCACCAGTACACTCATCCCTCCCAGAAAGAGGAGGATGGTACGGTTGAACAGATTGATTCTCTGATAAATGCTTACAGCCACAATACCTGCCAGAGTAGAGAAGAAAGTTGCCAGCAGGATGGGTATAAATATGTCTGTAGGTTGGGCTGCTCCCAGTTGCGCACGATATACCATGATGCTGATAGGAATCAGTGTAAGCCCTGATGTATTCAGTACCAGGAACATGATCATGGGGTTGCTGGCAGTATCTTTCTTGGGGTTCAGCTCTTGCAGCCCCTCCATCGCTTTCAGCCCCAGGGGGGTGGCGGCATTATCCAGCCCCAGCATATTGGCCGCCAGATTCATAAAGATGCTGCCTGTTACCGGATGCCCTTTGGGAATATCGGGAAAAAGTTTGCTGAACAGAGGTCCCAGTAACCGGGAAAACAGGGCAATGACCCCGCCTTGTTCACCTATTCTCATAATGCCCAGCCAGAGGGACAGTACACCGGTCAGGCCCAATGAAATCTCAAAAGCGGTTTTAGAGGAATTGAACGTGGAATTGATAATTTCGGGGAATACTTGCGTATCGCCTAAAAAGACGAGACGTATCAACGCTACCACAAAGGCTGTCAGAAAAAAGGCTATCCAAATGTAGTTCAGAACCATAAAACTTAATGTGTTTTTTATTTGCACACAAAAGTACGAATAAATCCTGTATTTCGGACAAAGATAGGGGTTGTTTCTTTTTAAGCGATTCTCGGTGGTTGATAGAATGGATGGAAGTTCGCTTTTCAGCATAAAGGCTGTCTTTTTGCTTGGATATATTGCTTTTGTTGATCGTGAAATGCGTTTGATGCCTTCGTTTTATAAATAAATGCTTGGGATAAGTTCTTGTTTCTTTCTTCCATCTGGAAAGCGGATGCTGGAAAGTAGTTATCTTCCTTGCCAAGAAATGATTTTTAACTTATATCTTTGTTTGTTTCTTGTCTTAAACTGCTATTTTTATATCAATGGTTGACTAAAAAGATATACTATGAACTATTCAATGTTATTTATCGGTATGTTTTTGGTGGCTCTGGGTTTTCTGGTACGGCGTTATCCCATACTTATCTCCGGATATAATACCATGTCGGCAAAGGAAAAAGAGAATGTGGATATTAAGGGGCTTTCGGCTTTCATGTGCCGATGCCTGGTAGTGATGGGGGTGACGCTCAGTGGTAGTTATTATTTTTGCGTCTGGATGCAGTGGTGGGCGATAGTTGCATACGTACCGGTGTTCGTTCCGATGATTTTTGTTGTATATGCGCTGGTGAAGGCGCAGAAGTATGATCACAATCGGAAAAATAATAATCAAAAACAAAGGGGAACATAGAATGAAAACCAAGGAAAAGAAGATTCATTCTTAAGATCAGAAGAAAAGAAAATAACCAAGAAAGTGATGAAAGAACCGTTGGGGGCGGAGAACTATAAATGAGTTGAAACGGGCTGTTCACTATCTCGGACTTCAGTCAGTAATTCCTGTGATTGCTGGTTAGGCAAAATAGAGCTTTTAGCCATATACTCTTTATTATTGGCATAGATAAAGAGTACACTTCCTCCTTTTATTGTATTGATAATAGGCTTGGTCAGTGCCTGCGGCAAAGCCGGACAACCGAAACTTCGGCCCAGCCTGCCTGACCGGCAGACGGAGGGATTGGCGTATGCGGCGCCATGAACTACGATGGCACGCTCGCGGGCCCGGTCATTGATTCCTTTTTCCAGCCCGTCCAATAAAAGGGAGTATCCGTTTCTACCTTGATAAGTATTTCCGGTAAGATAGAAGCCGAGGGAGCTTTTGTAAGAGCCGACTTCGTTGGAGAAAGAGGTAGCATAGTTCTCACCGCTGTTTTTCCCATGCGAGACCACTGATGAGTATAGCATCTTTTTCTGTTCCATATCAAAGACAAACAAACGTTTTTCGGTGGATGGCTTGGTGAAATCAATCAATGTCAGTATCGGTTTGCTTTTCTGTTCTATCCGGTTGTATCCTGCCACAGCCTGCCAGAATGCCAGGAAGTTGACCACTCCTCCCAATTGCATGTCTTCGAATAACTGTTCGCCGTCTGTTTTTTGAGATGCAGGGACAGATGTGGCAACCTTCTTTTCGGGTGTAGCCGTCCGCGTCGATACATTGCTCGCCGGAAAGAGAAAAAGGAACAGGAATAAAAAAACTTTTTGCATACGTATGGAAAAACTGGATAACGGGCGCAAAGTTACGCACATTTCTATTCCAAAACAAATATAATCGTCTCATTAACAGGTGCCCAATCGAAAATAAACTTGGCGTGAGAGGTGGCGTTTCTTACACACATGTGCGAGCGGGGGATGGTGCCCAGCGTATAACTGTACTCTATGATTCCTGTTGCCGGTGCATTGGTGGGCACTCCGTGAATATAACCGCCATTGTTGAAACGGCTGGCGTAGGGTGCGAAACCACCAGTGGCGGCAGAACCGTCTTTCAGAAAAATCATCCTGGTCTTCTTCTCTTGCAGGACGAACATACCCAATGGAGTTTCCTGAGCGTATGGAGGACGATGTTGTCCTGTTGTAGCAGGATTCATGCTGCGTATCAGCCAGTGTCCCTCTTCTTTCCGTTCCAAGGTGGCTATATTCTGGTTATGGCGGTCTACAAAAACGGCTCTGTTGAACACCACGCTGTCGGGAATCAGTTTTATATATTTGGTGGGAGCATACCATTCGCCGCCTATAAAGATAGGTTCTACTTTGGTAAACTTTCCCTGCTCACCCAGGTGGCGGGTGAGCAGTCCGTCCAGTCCGTAGCGTTCGGCGGTAAGGGTGTCGTCTGTCAGGAAGAGAGGAATTCCCTGATAGCGTTCCACTCCCAATGTGTCGGCTATCCGTTTGTATGCGTCCCTTTTGAAGTTTTTCACTAACGGTGCTTCTCCGTTCCGGTTTTTATAATTCTGTAAGATGCACCATTGTGCCGGCTTTCTCCGGATATTCTCCAGCAACGCCAGCCGTTCCTTTATTTTCTCCCATTGGAAATGGCGGGTAGTGTCTTTATAAGGATAGGTGTCCTCCAACGTATGTTTATCATACAGCAGTTCCTTGTCAAGCCGGATGTCTCCGGGCTTGATCTCTTTTTCTGCCACTTCGGCTATGGCTTCCGTCACAGTATTGTGTACCTCCGCTATCACTTCCTGTATTTCACGATTTGTCTTCGGGGTACACGAGCAAATTGTACAAAAACTGGTCAATAAATATATGAATCCTATTTTTTTCATCATAGATACCGGTTTGTGGCTTTCTTCTACAAATATACTTCTTTAAAAGGAATAAACATCCATTTTTGTTTTCAAAAAGCAGTGAAAAATTCCTGTTTCTTTGAACAATCTCCCCCATTGTAAACCTTATAAAGGACCGCTGGGAATAATCGCTTATCTTGGCTTGAGGTTTTTACAGAAAAAAAGAATTAACTTAAAAACAAGTGTAATGATGGAATCAACTAGAGTAAGAAGTAAAAGATTATCCTTCTCAGGTAAGAAGACTTTGTCTTCCTTTATGCAAGTGAATATTGCCAGTATGAAACAGTCCGGGAAATTGCGTACAAGCGAGACATACCGCTCGGCACTGAACAGTTTCATGAAATTCATGGATGGCAAAGATATACTGTTGAGCAGTATGGACTCCGAGCTGATGATGGGGTATGAGACTTATTTAAAAGCACAGGGGGCAAGCATGAATACGGTTTCTTTTTATATGCGTATTTTACGTGCAACGTACAATCGTGCGGTGGATAAAGGAGTGATTAGACAACGTTTTCCTTTTAAACGTGTCTATACGGGAGTGGAGAAAACAGTGAAACGGGCTGTTTCCTTCAAGGTGATCAAGCAAGTGAAGGATATGGATTTAAGCCATTCTCCCTCCATGGATTTTGCACGTGATATGTTTATGTTCAGCTTCTACACCCGGGGGATGTCATTTGTGGATATGGCTTTTCTTAAAAAAACGGATTTAAGCAATGGCATGCTGACTTATAGAAGAAAGAAGACAGGTCAGTTACTTTCCATCCGGTGGGAAAAGTGTATGCAGGATATTGTCGATAAATATCCCGGAAACTTCTCGGTTTACCTTCTCCCCATTATAACCCATATCAAGAAAGATGAAAGATTACAGTATAAGAATTCCATCTGTTTGGTAAACAGGAGATTAAAAGAAATAGGGAGGACGTTGGGGCTTGTCCATCCTCTGACCATGTATGTGGCGCGCCATTCATGGGCCAGTGTTGCCAGAGGCAAGCACATTCCTCTTTCAGTGATTAGTGAGGGGATGGGGCATGATTCTGAAAAGACGACATTGATTTATTTGGCGGCATTGGATACGACCGTTATTGATAAGGCTAATATGGTGGTATTGAGAGAGTTTTTGTGATAACAGGATAAAGAATAGCTTCTTGGCAAAAAGAGGATGTCTTGTCACAGGATGTCCTTCATTTCACGGAAGCCAGCATAAGCCTGTATGTACGTATGTATGGACCTGCGCATACGTACGTATATCCTCCTGCTTATGTAGGTGTATGAGCATGTGTTTTCACACGCGGAATAAAACGCTGACTTAATAAAAGGAAAGGTAAGATTTACTTGGATTTTATTCTTTAAATTAGGAGGTAATCCTCTTATAGCAAGATGATTAGACAAGAAATGCAAAGTTGAAATATTGTATATCTCTTATTAAGAGATATACCGAAAAGATATAATTCCTTATAAATCAGTGTACTACATTTAAATAAGAAGGTTTTGGAAGAGTAAATCATGTATTCAGAAAACGTTTTTTTTGAATCAATTATTAAATTTCCTTGCTAAATTGTTCTAATTCTCAAAACTTTGCTTAAATTTGCGACAAAATATAGATCTCTTAATAAGAGATCTATCGTATAACTACTAACATGCTATATAATAATGTATAGATGTGAAAATGGTGGAGCGAAGATTAAAAGTAAATAAAATATGGACTATCTATTCTTGAGACGACACAGACGTACTGCTACTTCAATGAGGCAGAAAAGCCTGCTTTTTAAGGCTGCCGAACGTCAGTGGGAGCTACAGTTCGCCGACAAGGGGACTGAAGGGAGAAAGGTGGATTGTACCCTATATAAATGTATATTGTATAACCTTGAAATAAAGCAAGTCTTTTTGGATCCGGAGCTTTCTTTGAAAAAATTTAGCGCAATGATTGACACCAACCAGACTTATCTGTCGAATGTGGTAAACAAGTATTTCAATTGCAATTTGAAGGAGTTGTTGAATACTTACCGCGTGGAATATGCCAAAGAGTTGCTCCATGCCGGAAAATGTTCATTAGATGAACTCCCGCAGCGATGTGGCTTTGCCTCCAGAAGTGCTTTCTATGCCGCTTTTAGTAAAATAGTCGGAATGTCTCCTTTGCGCTTTCAGGCTCGTGAACAGAATGCTTTACTTTCAGAATCAATGATTTATGTATAATCAATTTTAGTTTTTTAAATTTATAAATTTAAAGTTTTTCTATTATGAACAAAAAGTTTTTAAGTGCAATCCTGTTTGGTGCCTTGATGGTTACCTCGACAGGAACATTTGTATCTTGTAAGGACTATGATGATGACATCGACAGCTTGAACGAAAAGTTAGACAAGCTGGCTAAAGATTTGTCAGACTTACAGACTCAAGCTGGAACTTATGTGACAGCTGTTAAGTATGATGCCGCAACTGGTAAGTTGACTGTTACTGGTGGTAACGGTGAAACTTTCCAACTCCCGATGCCTGCTGAACTTCCTACTTATACATTGAAGGTTCAAGATGGCAAAGTACAGTTGTGGAACGGTAATACTCTTGTTTCTGAAGCAAGCTTGCCTGCTGCAGCAACTTCATTCGATCCTGCTCTGCTGAAGTGGAAGGATGGTTATTTGTATTACGGAGATGAGAAAATAGCAGGTGTAGAAAAACCGCAGAGCGTTGGTTCTATTTCAGAAGTGAAAGATGAATCTGGTGAAGTCATTGCTTATGTCATTGAATTAGATGGCAAATCCGCTAGATTCTCTTTGGTCGCTGATTTGAAAGCTTTGGTATTTGAACCGGAATTGTATTATGAAGGTATTGAAGCTATTGCGGTTAAATCATTCGTTTATAATGCTTTGACTGCTAAAGAAGTTAGTGCAGATGCTGATAATAAGGATGATGCTCCTACAGCAGCAACTACAACAACTGAGGTTACTCCTGAATTATCTGCTACATATCACATGAATCCATCTACAGCCGATGTTCGTAATCTGACTAAAGAAGATTTGACTTTCTTGGCTTACGATAAAGAATATGCTCGTGCTGCTGACGGAGTAGTAGTTCCTGAGATATCTAAGATTGAACCTAAAGATGGCAAGTTGACTGTTTGGGCTAAATTAACAGAAGGAACTATTAAAGATATTGCAGCCGATAAAAAAGTAACAGTCTTGGCTTTACAGGCTGATTATTTGAACGGCGATAACAAACGTTCGGTTATTACTTCTGATTACGCTGCGGTTAAGGCTATTAAGATTACAGATTTAGTGCTGAGTAATGCTAAAGTTGCTGGTGAAAGTCATTTGGTTACTACAGCTGCCGCTGCTATTGATAAGGATCATGCTCCTGAAGTAAAAGTTGCTTGGAATGAAACTGTCGATTTGGCCGAATATGTTCAAACTCATTATGGTAAAGCCGGTGATACTCATAAAGTATGGGATGAAAATGCAGCATCTGGCACAGTAGAAAAAGCCGGATTCAGTTATTCTTATGAATTGGTAGGTTATATTGATGGTAATAATAAGACTTCTCAAAGTGCACATGCCGCATTGAATGGCTCTGTTTTGAGACCTCAGTTGCCGACAGATGGTAAAGCTGCTGAATGGGGAGCTACAGAACAAAATCAAGCTACTGTAGGGCGTATGCCGTTGGTTCGTGTATTCTTGAATGATAATAACTCTAAGAAGAAAGTAGCTGTAGGTTACTTGAAGGTGGAAATTACAGGTGCTCCTGCTGAAGACCGTATCACTGCGACAACAGAATATACATTCAATGAAGAATTTACATTGAGCTGTAGAACTGAGGATTGGGTTCAGAATGTAACTTGGTTCCAGATTGAAGAACAAATTCTTGCTCAGTTGAATATCTCTAAAGAAGATTTCGAAAGAAGCTATATCTATGACGGACCGATGATTCAATATAGTGAAGCAACTTTGGCTGCTATGCCTTTGACTAAGTTGTCTACTAAAGTTGAACAAACTAAAACAGATATCAACGGTACAATGACCGAAGTATTGAAATGGACTATTCCTGCAAACTATGCTTATGAATATTTCAGTGCAAATGCTTCCATGAAGGCTATCGTTCGTTATACGAAAGAAAACAAGGACGCTAACAATGCGGTTATTTCTAACGATTATGTATATGTAACATTGACTTGGACGCCTAATCCTCGTAATGTGAACCCGACAGGTGTACTTGCTGATGCAAACAAGATTCAGAAATATTGGTTTGCTGCCAACTCTAATGAGGCAGGTTCTGGTTATAACGAAATTCACGTGAATGCTGAAGTTCCGGCTGAATCAGGCCATGATATTATGAATTTCAACAAGGTGATTTTGGAAACATTCAATAATGATAAGGTGGTTATTTCAGAGATAAACGCTGTATACAAGGACTTTGCTGATGCCAAACTGACTAAGAATTTCCGCTTTGTAGATCCGAAGGGTGCTGAAATGACAGGTGTATCTGGAGAGGTTTATACATTGACTGTTAATACAGACCGTACTCAGTTGATCGCTATTTCTAGAGCAAAAGCTAACTTTGTAATCGCTACTATTACTGCCAATGCTGATGGTAAGGAAGTTATTGCATTGGAAGAAAACGATGCTGCTAAAGACTTGCTGAATGTTGCCGGTCGTGACGAATTGGCTAAAAACCTGACTGCAAGAGTGGTTGTTGAAACTGTAAACGGATGCGATAAGTCATTGCATGCTGTAGAAAACGATCAGTTTGATGTGAAGTTCTTGCGTCCTATTACAGTAAAAGCTGCTGATATGGATAGCTTTAAAGATGGTGTAGATGTAGGCGCTGAAGGTTCTGAAATTGCTGTGAAGCTGGCATTTACAGACTGGAGAAATTATGAATTTAAGACTACTCCTATCAACTACTATACATACTATGATGTAAAATCAATTTCAATTGATACAGACAAAGCTCAGACCACCGTTAATGGTCAATATGAGGCAATGCCTACTGGTATGAAGGTTGAATATTCAGGAACAACTACAGAAGAAATTGCTAAGGGTAACTTTGGTACATTGACTTACATCAATAATAAGGCAGAAGTAGGTGAGTTCGATATCAAACTTCCTGTAATAGTAGAATATGCTTGGGGTACAGTAGAATTCGACATTGTATGCCACGTAGCTAAGACCGTAAAATAAACTGAGTGAGTAACTCTATTTATAATAAACTTGAAGAAAAAGAGTGCTTTCGGGCACTCTTTTTTTCTATTTATAATATTGAGAATGTATGAGAAAAATTAATTTGTTGATAGCCGGACTGATTTCAGTATTCATTGTTTCGTGCAATCAATCTGGTAAAAAACCGGAAACCGATTCCCGGACAACCGTAAAACATCTCATGGTTTTGAGTCAGAAAGATACGGTACAGGTGCTAGATCTCACTAATCAGTTTATGACCGCTGTAAAGGAACAACGATATGCTGATGCAGCCATGATGTTACACGAAATGAAAGCGGATGATCCTTTTGCTCAGCCGGAATTATTGGATAACGAACAATTAAAAAGCGTATTACAAAGGCTGAAAGCCTTTCCGGTATATGATTATACTATAAGCAATTGTATTTTTAAGGAAGCGTTTGATAATGAAGTGCGTTGTAAGGTTGTTCTATTCCCAAAAACAGACAAGGAGGATAGACGGCCCAATACTACAACTTGGTATTTTAAACCGGTCCGCTATTTGGGAGAATGGAAGCTTTGTTTCCGGAATAGTGCACAGGGAGACCGCACATTTCACTCTTCCGTGCAATAATATTGAAGAGTTATCAGCTAAAAACAGCCAGTAAATATCGTTGGCAGCGGAATGCTTCATCATCTTTGTTGCTAAGGGAATTCTTGCTGTTATTTCACTCTTTTCTTGCAATGGATTACTACGTCCTGTTACGGCAGGGCGTAGAGCCAGACCGAAGAAATACTTTAATCTGCTGTTCTGTAATCCTTTCCATATTTTGCGTATTCATCTTACACCGGCACCTTGTAGCAGGAATGAAATCCTTTTGTCACGAAACCTTTAATAGAGTGTAACTCTCACGAAACCTGGCTCATCTACCTTTGCATCAGATTAAAAAATACTAAAAGACTGATATGAAAAAGGTAATTAGAGCAGTTTCTTTGTTATTATTGATGGCAGGCATGACAGGAAATGCATTTGCCGAAGGAAATGAAAACATAATTCGGCAAGGTGCTATCCGCGGACGTGTGATAGACAATGGAAAACAAATTCTGCCGGGTGCTTCCATCTTTATTGAAAATCTGAAAACCGGAGTGATCAGTGATGTGAACGGTTTTTATACGTTGCCCAATCTGAAACCCGGAACTTACACTGTCAAAGTGACTTATGTGGGCTATAGCCCCATTGAAATGAAAATCACCGTCCCCGAAGGCAAGACTTTGGAGAAAGATATAGTGATGAATGAAGGGGTGGAGCTGCAGGAAGTGCAGGTAAAAGGAGCTTTTCATGGTCAGAAGAAAGCGATCAATACACAAAAGAATAATCTGGGTATCACGAATGTGGTATCTGCCGACCAGGTAGGGAAATTCCCCGATTCAAACATAGGCGATGCCTTGAAACGTATCAGTGGCATCAATGTGCAATACGATCAGGGCGAGGCCCGCTTCGGACAAGTCCGCGGTACTAGTGCCGATTTAAGCTCCGTCACCATTAACGGCAATCGTGTCCCGTCTGCTGAAGGAGATACCCGTAACGTGCAGTTGGACTTGATTCCTGCCGATATGATTCAGACCATCGAAGTGAGCAAAGTCGTTACGTCCGATATGGACGGTGACGCTATCGGCGGTTCCATCAACCTGATAACCAAGAATTCTCCTTATAAACGTACGATCAACGCCACGGCGGGAACCGGTTACAACTGGATCAACGAGAAAGCCCAACTGAACTTAGGCTTCACATACGGCGACCGTTTCTTCCATGACAAGTTGGGTATGTTGCTTTCGGCTTCCTATCAGAATGCTCCTTCCGGCTCTTATGATACCGAATTCATGTGGGAACAGACGGAGGACGGAAAAGTGTATGTCAGCGATTATCAGATGCGTCAGTACTTTGTCACCCGTGAACGTCAAAGTTATTCGGCGGCTTTTGATTTTGAATTCAATGAAAACCATAAATTGACATTCAAAGGCATCTTCAATAACCGCAACGACTGGGAAAACCGTTACCGTACCAATATCAAGGATTTGGACGAGAACGGAAAAGGAACTGTCCGCATCCAGACCAAGGCAGGTACTCCCGATAACCGCAATGCCCGTCTGGAGCGTCAGCGTACCATGGATTTCGCTTTGGGCGGCGAGCACTTGTGGGGGGCGATTGGTATGGACTGGAATGCCAGTTATGCAAAAGCTACAGAGGAACGTCCTAATGAGCGTTATCTTGACTTCCAATTGAAGAAGCAGGAGTTTGATTTGGATTTGAGCAATGAGCGCCAGCCGTTGGCAACTCCCAGAGCGGGTTCCACCTTGACACTGGGCGATAAGTTCAGTTTGAAAGAGCTGACGGAACAGCAGGAAGACATCAAAGAAGAGGATCTGAAATTCTCGGCCAACTTCAAAGCCAGTTTAAATAATGGGGCCAAACTGAAGTTCGGTGCGAAAGTAGTACGTAAGACGAAAGAAAAAGAAATAGATTTTTACGAATACACTCCGAAAGACGAGGATGCCTTTCTGACCAGCAGCCTGAAGAATACGGTAGACCAGAGCACGGACAAGTTTATGCCGGGTGATAAATATCAGGTGGGGACATTTGCCGGTAAAGAGTATGTGGGCGGATTGAACTTGAATGATGCTTCCCGATTCGATAAAGAACAGGTACAAGCCGAACTGGCTGAAAACTTCGAAGCCCGTGAAACCGTAAGTTCCGGATATGTACGGTTTGACCATCAGTTCACGCGTGACATAAACCTGATGGCAGGGCTCCGCATGGAACATACTTCCCTTCGTTACACCGGCCGTAACTATGACGATGAAACGGACAAGACCACCCGCACTGACCGTGTGACCAACAGTTATGTGAATTTCCTTCCCTCTATCCTGGTGAAATGGGATGTGAATGATGATTTCAAGATACGCGGTTCTTACACACAGACCCTGAGTCGTCCTAAGTATTCGGCTTTGGTACCCAGTGTGAATATCAACCGTGGCGATAACGAAATAAAGATCGGTAACCCGGACTTGAAGCCGACTCTCTCTTACAACTTCGACCTGAGCGCCGACTATTATTTCAAGAGTATCGGACTGGTGAGTGCAGGTTTCTTCTATAAGAAAATAGACGGTTTCATCGTAGATCAGGTGCTGACCAACTATAACTATCAAGGAACAGAATATACTCGTTTTACCCAGCCCAAGAATGCCGGAAATGCGAATCTGTGGGGATTGGAATTCTCTTATCAGCGTGATTTCGGCTTCATTGCGCCGGCCTTGAAATATGTAGGTTTCTACGGAACATACACCTATACTCATTCGCGCGTGGAAGACTTTAATTTCGAAGGGCGTGAAAACGAAAGCGGTCTGAGCCTGCCGGGGTCTCCCGAACATACGGCAAATGCTTCGCTCTACTTTGAAAAAGGAGGCTTGAATGTGCGTCTGAGCTACAACTATGCTTCCAGTTTTATCGATGAAATGGGGCCAAACACTTTTTATGACCGATATTATGATGCTGTGAACTATATGGATGTAAACGCCAGCTATACTTTTGGCAAGAAAGTGAAGATGACCTTCTATGCTGAGGCAAACAACTTGCTGAACCAGCCGCTCCGTTATTATCAGGGGAGCAAGGACCGCACCATGCAGGCAGAATATTATGGCGTGAGAATGAATGCAGGTTTAAAAATAAATTTCTAAAGATAAGTATATGAAAACGTTGATGATGATTAGAAGAATGAAAGAAGTATTGACATGGGTGTGGATTACCGTCATTGGTGCGGCCATCTGTCTGAATGTATGTGCCCAGACTCCGCAGGACTGGAAGGGACTGGAGAAACAACTGAATTTCTATATGGCTAACGATTTGGGACGCAACGGTTACTATGACCAGAAGCCCATAGCCGGACTGATGGGGGAGATGGCGGATGTTATTGGCCCCGAGTGTGTGTTTGCTGCCGGAGACGTGCATCACTTTGAAGGCGTGCGTAGTGTCAATGATCCGCTTTGGATGACCAACTACGAATTGATTTACACTCATCCCGAACTGATGATAGACTGGTTTCCGGTCTTGGGAAACCATGAATACCGGGGTGACACGCAGGCTGTGCTGGATTATACCAATGTGAGCCGTCGCTGGTCGATGCCCGACCGTTATTATACCAACGTTTTTGAGAAGAAAGGAACTACCATCCGTTTCGTGATGATAGACACCGCCCCTCTGATTGATAAATACCGTAACGAGATCGGGACTTATCCGGATGCCTGCAAACAAGACATGGACCGCCAGCTGGCATGGATAGACTCTGTGCTGACTGCCGCCAAAGAAGACTGGCTGGTCGTGATCGGTCATCATCCCATTTATGCCGAGACTCCGAAAGACGATAGCGAACGCGGCGATATGCAGAAACGTCTGGATCCCATACTCCGCAAACACAAGGTGGATATTTATGCCTGCGGACACATTCATAACTTCCAGCACCTTCGTGTGCCGGGCAGCGATATAGACTATGTGGTCAATTCGTCTGGTTCGTTGAGCCGTCAGGTGAAACCTGTGGAAGGCACTCTGTTCTGCAGTCCCGAACCGGGTTTCTCTATCTTCGCGGCAGACAAGAAAGAGCTGGATATGCACATGATTGATAAGAAAGGAAAAGTAATCTATACTGTAAAACGCACCCGATAGGGATCGTTATTTTAGGAAAAAGAGTACATTTGCAGTGTAAAACTGTAAATGTACTTTTTGTTATGTTAAATGCACTCCTTTTGATTGGTGGGCTGGCTCTCATTTTAGCCGGTGCGAATGGTTTGACAGATGGTTCCGCAGCGGTAGCCAAACGTTTCCGTATTTCCGATTTAGTCATCGGACTCACCATTGTGGCTTTCGGAACTTCGGCTCCCGAACTGGTTATCAGTGTGCTTTCCGCATTGAATGGCAGTGCCGGGATGGCTATTGGCAATGTGGTGGGTAGTAATATTTTCAATGTCCTGATGATTATAGGCTGTACCGCCCTGGTACTTCCCATCAAGGTAGGTGAGGGAACGATGAGCAAGGAGATTCCGCTGGTCATTCTTTCTTCGCTGGTTCTTTTTGTCTGTGCCAATGACACGATGCTGAACGGGGAAGCGGTCAATGTCATCGGCCGTTCCGACGGGCTTGTCCTGCTGGCTTTCTTCCTCATATTTATGCGCTATACCTTTGCCATCGCCCGTAATGGGGTCGATGAGGCGGGAGAGGAGCAGAAGATAAAGGGAATGCCTGTATGGAAATCAGTGCTGTACATTGCGGGTGGTCTGGCCGGACTCATATTCGGCGGACAGTTTTTTGTTGAGGGAGCAAGCGGGCTGGCCCGTTCATGGGGAGTCAGCGAGTCGGTCATCGGACTGACGTTGGTAGCCGGAGGTACTTCCCTGCCGGAGCTTGCCACCTCTATAACGGCGGCTTTGAAGAAGAATCCGGGGATTGCCATCGGCAATGTCATCGGTAGCAACCTGTTCAATATATTCTTTGTGCTGGGATGCAGTGCTACGGTATCACCGCTTCCGATGGGAAACATCAACAATCTTGATTTAGGTGTACTGGTCGCTTCTTCCTTGCTGTTATGGCTGGTAGGCTGGTTTTTCCGTAAACGCACCATAACCCGTCTTGAAGGCGCGTTGATGGTTGTCTGTTACGTCATTTATACCGCCTATCTTATTGCCCAACAGTAAAAAAGCTGTAAAAAGAATGAGTTATCTGCAAAAAAACTTCTATCTTTACACCCTGAATTTTATAAAAATACAGCATGGCTATTACCATTAAAAAAGTCAGTTCGAAGAAAGAACTTAAGACGTTCATACGGTTCAACTACGAGTTATATAAAGAGAATCCTTATTCCGTACCCGATTTGTACGATGATATGCTGAATACGTTCAGCCCGAAGAAGAACGCCGCTTTCGAGTTTTGTGAGGCGGAGTATTTTCTGGCCTATAAGGATAACAAAGTAGTAGGACGTATTGCAGGAATTATCAATAAACGCGCAAACGAGACTTGGAATAAAAAAGAAGTACGTTTCGGGTGGATCGATTTCCTGGATGATATCGAAATATCACGTGCCTTGTTGGATGCGGTGGCCCAATGGGGTAAATCGAAGGGAATGGATACCATTCAGGGGCCTCTGGGCTTTACCGACTTTGATGCGGAAGGCATGCTGGTAGAAGGATTCGACCAACTGAGCACCATGTCTACCATCTATAACCATCCTTACTATCCGCAACACATGGACCGGCTGGGGTTTGAGAAAGACGCCGACTGGGTGGAGTATAAGATTTACATCCCCGAAGCTATTCCGGACAAGCATAAGCGGATCAGCGACCTGATTCAACGCAAGTTCAACCTGACCATCAAGAAATATACCTCCCGCAAGAAACTGGCGGCCGAGTACGGACAGGCCATCTTTGAGTTGATGAACGAGGCGTACGCACCGCTGTATGGGTTCTCGGCGCTCTCTCAGGGGCAGATTAACCAATACATAAAGATGTATCTCCCCATTGTGGATCTGAACATGCTGACTTTGGTGACCGATGCGGACGGAAAGCTGGTGGCCGTGGGCATCTCCATGCCTTCCATGTCCGAAGCGTTGCGCAAGTCAAAAGGCCGGTTGCTCCCGTTGGGATGGTATTACCTGGGCAAACTGTTGTTCCTGAGGAAATACCCCAAAGTGCTGGACTTGCTGCTGGTGGCGGTAAAACCCGAATACCAGAACAAAGGTGTCAATGCTTTGTTATTCTCTGATCTTATTCCAGCTTATCAGCAACTGGGATTCCACTATGCCGAAAGCAATCCGGAACTGGAACTGAATGGAAAAGTGCAGGCCCAGTGGGAATATTTCAAGACCGAGCAGCATAAACGCCGCCGTGCCTATAAGAAAAGTATTCTGTAACAACGATATATATAATGTGATAAGTCAAGATGGAAGAGAACAACGAACTGATAAACAATCCCGCCGTAGAATATACCGACGATAACATCCGCCACCTCAGTGACATGGAGCATGTGCGTACCCGTCCCGGTATGTATATTGGAAAGTTGGGTGACGGATCACATGCCGAGGACGGAATTTACGTCCTTCTGAAAGAAGTGCTCGATAACAGCATCGATGAATTTAAAATGCAGGCGGGTAAAAAGATTGAGATTGTAATGGAAGAAAACCTCCGTGTCAGCGTGCGTGACTATGGCCGCGGCATTCCGCAGGGAAAGCTCATTGAAGCCGTGAGCGTGCTGAATACGGGAGGTAAATATGACAGCAAGGCGTTCAAGAAGAGCGTAGGGCTGAACGGCGTCGGCGTGAAAGCCGTCAATGCGTTGAGCTCGCGTTTCGAGGTGCGCAGTTATCGGGATGGAAAGGTGCGTATCGCCACCTTTGCCAAGGGCAACTTGCTGACGGACACCACACAGGACACCACCGAGGAGAACGGTACGTTTATTTTCTTTGAACCGGATAACCTCTTGTTCGAGAATTATAGTTTCCGTCCGGAGTTTGTGGAAACCATGCTCCGCAACTATACCTATCTGAATACAGGACTGGCCATTATCTACAACGGTCAGCGCATCCTGTCGCGCAACGGACTGGTGGACTTGCTTAACGACAACATGACAGCGGTGGGGTTATACCCCATCATCCACTTGAAAGGCGAGGATATCGAGATAGCCTTTACGCATACCGGCCAGTATGGTGAGGAGTATTATTCTTTTGTGAACGGGCAGCACACCACGCAGGGAGGTACGCATCAAAGTGCTTTCAAAGAGCATATTGCCCGTACCATCAAGGAATATTTCAACAAGAACATGGATTATGCCGATATCCGTAACGGACTGGTAGCCGCCATTGCCGTCAATGTGGAGGAACCGTTGTTCGAAAGCCAGACCAAGATCAAGCTGGGCTCTACCAACATGGCTCCCGGCGGTCCTACCGTCAATAAGTTTGTAGGCGATTTTGTCAAGACTGAGGTGGACAACTATCTGCACAAGCATACGGACATAGCCGATGTGATGTTGCAGAAGATTCAGGAATCGGAGAAAGAGCGTAAAGCCATAGCCGGAGTGACCAAACTGGCCCGCGAACGTGCCAAGAAGGCAAATCTTCATAACCGCAAGTTGCGCGACTGCCGCTTCCACCTGAACGACACCAAAGGAGACAAGAAGGAGGAAAGCTGCATTTTCATTACCGAGGGCGATTCGGCCAGCGGCTCCATCACCAAAAGCCGTGATGTAAATACCCAGGCCGTATTCAGCCTGCGTGGCAAGCCGTTGAATTCGTATGGGCTGACCAAGAAAATTGTGTATGAGAATGAAGAGTTCAACCTGCTTCAGGCTGCCTTGAATATAGAGGACGGCATGGAAGGTTTGCGATATAACAAGGTGATTGTGGCTACGGATGCCGATGTGGACGGCATGCACATCCGTTTATTGCTGATCACTTTCTTCCTGCAATTCTTCCCCGATCTGATAAAGAAAGGCCATGTATATATTCTTCAGACCCCTTTGTTCCGCGTCCGCAACCGTAAGAAAGGGGTTTACGAGACCGTATATTGTTATTCGGAAGAGGAGCGGGTTGCCGCCATCGAACGGTTAAGCCCCAATCCCGAAATCACCCGGTTTAAAGGTCTGGGGGAAATCTCACCCGATGAGTTCAAGCACTTTATCGGCAAAGACATGCGTCTGGAGCAAGTTTCCCTCCGCAAGACCGACCTGGTAAAGGAACTGCTGGAGTTCTACATGGGCAAGAACACCATGGAGCGTCAGAATTTTATTATAGATAACCTTGTGATAGAAGAAGATATTGCGTGATTAGTGATTAAAAATATGAGAAGAGCGATATTTCCGGGCACCTTTGATCCCTTTACCATCGGCCATTATTCGGTGGTGAAGAGGGCGTTGACCTTTATGGATGAGGTGGTGATCGGCATTGGTATCAATGAGAATAAGAAGACCTGGTTTCCTACCGGGAAACGGGTGGAGATGATTGAACAGTTGTTTGCTGACGAGCCTCGGGTAAAGGTCGATGCTTACGCCTGCCTCACCATCGACTTTGCCCGCGACAAGGAGGCGCAGTTCATTATCCGCGGTATCCGTACGGTGCGCGACTTTGAGTACGAGGAAACCATAGCCGACATCAACCGGAAGCTGGCCGGAATAGAAACGATCCTGCTGTTTACCGAGCCGGAGCTAACCTCTGTCAGCTCCACCATCGTAAGAGAATTGTTACAGTTTGGCAAAGACGTGACCCCGTTCTTGCCCGAAGGAATGAAAATAGACTGATCATGAAATATACCATGTACCTTGCAGGCTTGATTGCCTGCTTTTTTTCTATCGTGGCCGCACAGGCTCAGGAGAATAAGTTTATGGAGTCTCCGGCACGCAAGTTGCAATTGGCGGAGTTTGCCATTGCCAACCTCTATGTCGATAAAGTGAATGAGGGAAAGCTGGTGGAGGAAGCCATCGTGAAGATGCTGGAACAGCTCGATCCGCACTCCACCTATTCCGATCCGGAGGAAGTGAAGAAGATGAACGAGCCGTTGCAGGGAAACTTCGAAGGCATCGGCATACAGTTCAACATGGCGGAGGATACGTTGATGGTGGTACAGCCCGTATCGGGCGGGCCGTCCGAAAAGGCGGGCATCCTGGCAGGCGACCGTATCGTGATGGTGGAAGATACGCTGATAGCCGGTGTGAAAATGAGTACCGAGGATATCATGCGCCGCCTCCGCGGACCGAAAGACTCGAAAGTGAACTTGAAAATACTTCGCCGCGGAGTGAAGGAACTGCTTACGTTTACGGTGAAAAGGGACAAAATACCTGTTTACAGCCTGGATGCTTCCTATCTGATCAAGAATAAGGTGGGCTATATCCGTATCAGCCGTTTTGCCGCCACTACCCATGAGGAGTTCAAGAAAGCGCTGGCCGAGTTGCAGAAGAAAGGGATGAAGGACTTGATTCTGGACTTGCAAGGCAACGGCGGCGGCTATCTGAATGCTGCCATCGATATCGCCAATGAGTTCTTGGGCAAAAAGGAACTGATAGTCTATACGGAGGGACGCCGTAATCCCCGTAGTGAGTTTTTCGCCAAAGGTACGGGCGAGTTTCAGAATGGTCGTCTGATCGTATTGGTCGATGAGTTCTCAGCTTCTGCCAGTGAGATTGTGACCGGTGCCGTTCAGGATTGGGACAGAGGAGTCGTGGTGGGCCGCCGCAGTTTTGGTAAAGGCCTGGTGCAGCGTCCCATTGATTTGCCGGACGGTTCGATGATCCGTCTGACGGTGGCGCGTTATTATACACCTGCCGGACGTTGTATACAGAAACCCTACGAGAGTATCGAGAAGTATAACGAAGATTTGATAGACCGTTACAATAAAGGGGAGATGATGAGCGAAGACAGTATTCATTTTCCGGATTCTTTGAAGTTCAAAACTCATAAGCTGGCGCGTACGGTATATGGTGGCGGTGGGATCATGCCCGATTATTTTGTGCCGATTGATACGACTCTTTATACTAAATATCACCGTCAGTTGCGTGATAAAGGCGCGTTGATGAAAGCTCACTTCCATTTCATGGATGCCCATCGTAAGGAATGGCTGGGGAAATACAAGACTTTCAATGAGTTCTACAAACGTTTTGAGGTTACTCCTGATATGTTGGCGCAACTGGTTGCCACCGGTAAGGAGATGGGAGTGGAATATCATGAAGACGAATACCAAAAGGCCCTGCCTCTGCTGAAATTGCAGATGAAGGCATTGATAGCCCGTGATTTGTGGGACATGAACGAATATTATCACGTCATCAATGACGCCAATGAAAGTATCAAAAAAGCCTTGGAGCTGCTGGAACAGCCGGACTTTGAGGGTTTGCTGCTGAAACGGCAGTGAGTGGATGCGGAGAAGTGGCTTGCGTCATGGGGCATTAATTCCTCTTTGCCTTGGGGAGCATGTGTTTCCTCCCTATACTTATAATTCCAGACTTTGTTTTGTGACAAAGGGTAAATTATATATCAGCACTAATCATGTGATGAACCCTGATTATAGCGATGATGTGCTGTCTTTTCAAATGTTTGAACTGGTTGATAAAGCCGGAGGAATCAGATGAAATGCCGGAAACAACTAGATGTAATATCGGAAACGACTATATGTAATACCGGTGGCAACAGCCTCTGTTGACCGTCCGGCGCCTGCTGGACGCATATCCATCAAGCACTGAACGCATGTCCATCAAGGGGCGGACGCATATCCATCAGCTGCCGGATATGCGTTTTTTGTTCCCCGCAGGCTGTTGAGGCAATCTATTCCCCGAACAATACCTTGTTCAGCCAACGGTTTACATACACATTGGCAAACGCACAACCGATACCGATAGCCGCTCCCGCCACCACATCGCTGGGATAGTGCACCCCTTGGTTCATCCGGGCAAAGCCTACCCCGCAAGCCCATACGGCCGAGGGGGCGATAACATACCACTTGGGATACGTGATGGAGAGCGAGGTGGCCAGAGAAAAAGCGGCTGCCGTGTGCCCCGAAGGAAACGACGGACTGTCTGCATCCGGTGCTCCGTAAGCATGAATCTTATCCGGATACTTTACAAAAGGCCGCTCGCGCCCTATGATATGCTTGGCGGCGTATGTAATGCCTACCGCCTCAATCACACTGGTTCCCAGGTAAACGGCATCCTTCAGCATCGGCCGGTCTTTCTTGATCAATGCATAGATCCCCATGGCAGTAGGAATGCCGACCGGCAAGATGATGCCGCTTTCGGACAGCCCCCGGCTGAGGCCGTGTACATGCCAGCTGTTGATTGTTTTTAAAGTGTTGATGTCTGCATTCTGTGCCGGAAGGGCAAGTGTAAAGCTTACTGTCAGAAAGAGGAGAATAATTTTTCGTATATCCATGTCCGTTTGGTTTTTGTCCGGTACAAAGATAGGAAAATAATGTAATCCGCATTTACCCTTCCCCGGATTAAAGAATAATTTCCATAATTCCTTGTATTATCGCTAGAATTCCTTTACTTTTGCATCGTGAAGACACAGCTTTTAACAGAATTTTTAGTTCTAACAATTAAATAATTTAAATTCAATCATTTATGTGGTTAAGTAATTCATCTATTGGAAGGAAAGTGGTGATGAGTGTCACAGGTATCGCCCTTGTCCTGTTTCTGACGTTTCACATGGCGATGAACCTTGTTGCGCTCTTCTCGGAAGATGCTTACAACATGATTTGTGAATTCCTGGGAGCTAACTGGTACGCGTTGGTTGCAACAGCCGGACTGGGCGCTCTGTTCGTAATCCACATCATCTACGCTTTCTGGTTGACCATGCAGAACCGTGCGGCTCGTGGTAGCGAACGCTATGCAGTGAATGTCAAACCTAAAACTGTGGAATGGGCATCTCAGAACATGCTTGTTCTGGGTATTGTTGTCATTGCCGGATTGGCTCTTCACTTTGCCAATTTCTGGTACAAAATGCAGTTTGCCGAAATCATCGGTGTGCATGATTTAGGCGCTTTCGGCCCTACAGACGGTGCCGCTTACATCCGTGAAACATTCGGATGCCCTGTATTTACAGTGCTTTACCTCATTTGGTTAGCAGCTTTGTGGTTCCACCTGACTCACGGATTCTGGAGTGCTTTGCAGACACTGGGCTGGAGCAACAAGGTTTGGTTCGAGCGTTGGAAGACTATCGGTAACATCTACTCTACTGTAGTCGTTCTTGGCTTTGCGGCTGTAGTCGTTATCTTCTTCGTGAAATCACTGGCTTGTGGTGCTTGCTAATCGTAAATTGTAAATGATAAAATTGTAAATGAATATGGCTACTATAGATTCTAAAATTCCTGAAGGCGCTTTAGCCGAGAAATGGACCAATTATAAAGCTCATCAAAAATTGGTAAACCCTGCCAACAAACGTCGTCTGGACATCATTGTGGTAGGTACCGGTCTGGCAGGCGCTTCGGCTGCCGCTTCACTGGGTGCTCTGGGTTTCAAGGTGTTAAACTTCTGTATCCAGGACTCTCCTCGTCGTGCACACTCTATTGCTGCACAGGGAGGTATCAATGCTGCTAAGAATTATCAAAACGATGGTGACTCTGTTTACCGTCTTTTCTACGATACAATCAAAGGTGGTGACTACCGTGCACGCGAAGCCAACGTTTACCGTCTGGCCGAAGTGTCCAACGCTATCATCGACCAGTGCGTGGCTCAAGGTGTTCCTTTCGCCCGCGAATACGGTGGCTTGCTGGACAACCGTTCATTCGGTGGTGCTCAGGTATCACGTACATTCTATGCCCGCGGTCAAACCGGACAGCAGTTGCTGCTGGGTGCTTATTCTGCATTGAGCCGCGAAGTGCAGCGTGGTAACGTGAAATTGTACACTCGTTATGAAATGCTGGACGTTGTGCTGATCAAGGATAACGAAGGTGTGGAACGCGCCCGTGGTATCATCGCCCGTAACTTGGTAACCGGTAAGATTGAACGTTTTGCCGCTCATGCGGTAGTGATCGGTACCGGTGGTTATGGTAACACTTACTTCTTGTCTACCAACGCGATGGCGTCAAATGGTTCGGCTGCCATGCAGATCTACCGCAAAGGTGCATACTTTGCTAATCCCTGCTTCGCACAGATCCACCCCACATGTATTCCTGTACACGGTGACAAGCAGTCCAAATTGACTTTGATGTCCGAGTCATTGCGTAATGACGGACGTATCTGGGTTCCCAAGAAGCTGGAAGATGCCAAGGCATTGCAGGCCGGAACCAAGAAGCCGACCGATATTCCTGACGCTGACCGCGACTTCTACTTGGAACGCCGCTATCCGGCATTCGGTAACCTGGTTCCCCGTGACGTTGCTTCACGTGCTGCCAAAGAACGTTGCGACGCCGGTTTCGGTGTGAACAACACTGGTCTGGCCGTATTCCTTGACTTTAAATACGCTATCGACCGTCTGGGTGAGGACGTGGTTCGTGCCCGTTACGGTAACTTGTTCGATATGTACGAAGAAATCACTGACGAGAACCCGTACAAGACTCCGATGATGATCTTCCCGGCTATCCACTATACCATGGGTGGTATCTGGGTTGACTACGAATTGATGACTTCTATCAAGGGTCTGTATGCTATCGGTGAAGCCAACTTCTCCGACCACGGTGCCAACCGTCTGGGTGCGTCTGCATTGATGCAGGGATTGGCCGACGGTTACTTCGTATTGCCTTATACCATCCAGAACTATCTGTCCGACCAGATCCAAGTGCCGCGTTTCTCAACAGACCTGCCTGAATTTGTTGCTGCTGAAAAGGCTGTGAATGATAAGATTCAGAAGTTGATGAACATTAAGGGTCATCGTTCTGTAGATTCTATCCACAAGGAATTAGGTCACATCATGTGGGACTTCGTAGGTATGGGACGTACCAAGGAATCCTTGACCAAGGCACTGGCTCAGCTGAAAGAAGTAAGAAAGACCTTCTGGAGCGACCTTCGCATTCCGGGTGAAGCGAATGAATTGAATGTAGAACTTGAAAAAGCAATCCGTTTGGCCGACTTCATTGAAATCGGTGAATTGATGGCTTACGATGCTTTGAACCGTGAAGAATCTTGTGGTGGTCACTTCCGTGAAGAACACCAGACACCGGAAGGTGAAGCGCTTCGTCACGATGACAAGTTCTCGTATGTAGCTTGTTGGAAGTACACCGGCGAAGGAAAAGAACCTGAGTTGATTAAAGAAGATCTGAACTATGAGTTCACCAAGGTTCAAACCCGTAACTATAAGTCTTAATTATTAATTGTATAGAAATCATGGATAAAAATATAAGTTTCACACTGAAAGTTTGGCGTCAGAAAGGTCCTAAGGACAAAGGACATTTTGATACCTTCCAAATGAAAGATATTCCGGGTGATACCTCATTCCTGGAAATGATGGATATCTTGAACGAGCAGCTTATCAATGAAGGTAAAGAACCTATCGTATTCGATCACGACTGTCGCGAGGGTATCTGCGGTATGTGCTCTATGTACATCAACGGTCATCCTCACGGACCTGCTACAGGTGCTACTACCTGCCAGATTTATATGCGTCGTTTCAAAGATGGTGATACCATTACTGTTGAGCCTTGGCGTTCGGCCGGTTTCCCGGTCATCCGCGACCTGATGGTAGACCGTGGCGCTTACGACAAGATTATGCAGGCCGGTGGTTATGTGTCAATCAATACCGGTGGTATTCCTGACGCGAACGCAATTCCTATTCCCAAACCTGTTGCCGATGAGGCTATGGATGCGGCTGCATGTATCGGTTGTGGTGCTTGTGTGGCTGCATGTAAGAATGGTTCTGCCATGTTGTTCGTTTCTGCAAAGGTCAGCCAGCTGGCACTGTTGCCTCAAGGCAAGGTGGAAGCTGCCCGCCGTGCGAAAGCCATGTTGAGCAAGATGGACGAACTGGGCTTTGGTAACTGTACAAACACTCGTGCTTGTGAGGCGGAATGTCCGAAGTTGGTTTCTATCAGCAACATCGCTCGTTTGAACCGTGAATTTATTGCTGCGAAGCTGAAAGACTAATCACGGTTAGTTTTACTTGATATTTGAGAGTGCCCTGCCTGCTGGCGGGGCACTCTTTTTATTGACATGTCCTGGGTAAAGAGTCATTTCTTTTTGCTCTTATTTTCCAACGGGAAAGAAATGAGTGGCTCTATTATATTGGCAGGGTCATGTTTCATATTCCTTTTTTAATCCTGCTTTTTCAATCTAATTGTAATCTTGTGTGCGAAAACGGACGTGTTTGTGAAATAATACTAAATAAAAAGCGAAATTGAATCAAATAGTTGGAGAGAATGGGTGTAAGTTGTACATTTGTCATGTGATTTTTTTCATAGTATTAGATTTAAGGTTAACAAAGGTTGGAGCAAGGCGTTGCTCCTTTTCTTTTTTAAGCCCCTTGTTTTTCTTGTTCTTGTGTTCCCCTTCAGGCTGCCGCTCTTTTTAAATATGCTATATCTTGTTTCTATTCATTGATTTTTTCCTATCTTTGCGATGATATAACTAACTTATAACCTAATGAAAAGACACACTAACCTTTTATGTTTGGGAGCTGCCGTGGCATTGCTGAATGCTTGCGCTCCGTCAGTGAATGCTCCGGAACCGGTTTTCCCTGTTCCAGAAAAGAAACAAGTGGAATGGCAGAAGATGGAGACATACGCTTTCGTACATTTCGGACTGAACACTTTTAATGACCGTGAGTGGGGTTACGGTGATTCTGATCCCGCAACTTTTAATCCTGCCAAGCTGGACTGCGAGCAATGGGTGAAAACTTTTGTGGCGGCGGGCATGAAGGGGGTTATTCTGACGGCAAAGCACCATGACGGCTTCTGCCTGTGGCCTACGGGACTGACTGAATATTGTATCCGAAACACACCTTACAAAGATGGAAAAGGAGATATCGTACGTGATCTTTCCGAAGCATGCAAGAAGTATGGTATAAAGTTCGCTGTTTATCTTTCGCCTTGGGACCGGCATCAGGCCAACTATGGATCGCCGGAATACGTGGAATACTTCCATAAGCAACTGCACGAACTGATGACCAATTACGGTGAGGTCTTTGAGGTGTGGTTTGACGGCGCCAACGGAGGCGACGGCTGGTACGGAGGAGCGAAAGAGAGCCGTACGATTGACCGTAAAACGTATTACGATTATCCCCGTATTTATGAGATGCTGGCCGAACTCCAGCCACAGGCCGTTATCTTTTCGGATGGAGGCCCGGGATGCCGCTGGGTAGGCAATGAAAGCGGCTTTGCCGGAGCCACGAACTGGTCGTTCCTGCGTGCCGGAGAAGTGTATCCGGGTTATCCTAAATACAGGGAACTGCAATACGGACATGCCGACGGAAATCAGTGGACGGCTGCCGAGTGTGATGTTTCCATGCGTCCGGGCTGGTTCTATCATCCCGAGGAGGACGACAAGGTGAAGACTGTAGAGCAGCTGACCGACCTTTACTATCGCAGTGTGGGGCATAACGCGACTTTGCTGCTCAATTTCCCCGTAGACCGGGATGGATTGATTCATCCGGTGGATTCGGCGAATGCGGTCAATTTTTATAAGAATGTGCAGAAGCAGCTGGCGGACAATTTGCTGAAGGGTGTTCTTCCGAAAGTTTCCAACGAACGGGGTGGAAAGTACACGGCAAAGGCTGTGACGGACGGAGACTATGATACTTATTGGGCTACGGAGGACAGCGTTACATCGGCTGTCATCGAGTTTGAATGGCCGGCTCCGCAAAAGGTGAACCGTATGTTGTTGCAAGAATACATTCCGTTGGGACAGCGTGTGCAATCCTTTGTGGTGGAATACAATAAGGATGGGGAGTGGCTGCCCGTAAAATTGAACGAAGAGACCACCACCATCGGTTATAAACGTTTGCTTCGTTTTGAGACAGTGACCACAGATAAGCTCCGCATCAACTTTACAGAGTCGCGCGGATGCTTGTGCATCAATAACATAGAGGCTTATTATGCTGGAGAGACCCATGACGTGTTCACTGCCAAGGCGGAGGAATTGAGAACGTATCCGTTCACCTTGCCGCAGGTAGATGAGGCTGAGGCCGGAAAATGTGCGGACAAGGATGCCGCCACCACTTGCTTTGTAGATGGCAATACGCTTTTGATCGATTTGGGTAAGGAGCAGACTGTTTCCTCATTCCATTACCTGCCCGACCAGAGCGAGTATAACAAGGGGCTGATAGCTGCCTATGAGATTTCGGTCGGAACGGATGCCGGTGCGGTGAATCAGGTGGTGAGCAGCGGAGAATTCTCGAATATCAAGAACAATCCGATTCTTCAATCGGTTTATTTCACTCCGGTAACAGCCCGGTATGTGTTGTTGAAAGCTGTGAGAATGGTGGAAAACGACGGGCCGATGGGCTTTGCCGAATTAGGAATACAATAATCTGGCGATAAAGAGAGAATGTAGAAACTAAGATGAGCACGCTGGATACTTGCAGTTTGTGACTGGTAAATAAAAATAAAAGAGCCGTATCATTACTCAACGTTGATGCGGCTCTTTTTAGCTTCTTAAAGGATGTCAAGTCTCGGATTAAAAGTCCTTTTTCTCTGTAGCAGAGTCTTGACATCCTCTTTTTTATGCTCTTTCTTTATTTAATGGTTACTTTAAAAAGCATCATTCCGAAATTACCACTGATGGTATAACCCGATGGAACGCTTTTTATAATTACCGGTAAGGCGTATGTACCTTGTTTTAATCCGGTGGTATTGATCACTAATTCTGTTTCTGCCAGCTGGGTTTGCTTAAGGATTGTCATCGTTGTGGGAAGAGTATAGCATGAAGAGGGCAATAAGGTGCTTGTTCCTACTTTGCTTTCATCAATGTCCAGTCCCACCACAATGTCTTCATGCTGGTTTCTCCAATCGGCGATGGTGTAATTGACATACAGTTTGAACCGTACTTCCTTGCCGGCTGTGACGGTGCTGCTTGTCGTATGCTTGGTATAGGGCAGCTCAATAACGGGCTTGGCGTCTTCCCAGTCAACCAGATAATCATCCTTTAGACACGAGCTCATGGTCAGTGCTATGAACATAACTAGTAATAAATATGCTTTTGTTCTCATAATGTCCTTCTGTTTTTGTTTATTATAAATAGTCACTTACTGTTTCTCTTTCTTCATTCTTCTGATCCCAGAATATCAATGACTCATAAATATCTATTTCTTTGAAATTATTAGGATTCAGATTCCTTTCTGTATTTGGGTATGGAAAGCGTATAATCAGTTTCTGACCTTTAGCCTGGCTATGAGAAACCTTTAATACCGGATAGTCTGTTCTTCTTTGTTCAGACCAGGCTTCCAACGGGTCAATCATGAACAGACTGATCCATTTCTGTGTCTGGATGGCGCATAACTTTTCTTCTGTAGTAGTCATCAAATCCCAGTTGACAGCTTTATTCTCTTGTGTCAGGAACTGCATGGCAGCTTCTTCTACAGAACCGCTGATCGGAGCTCTGACACCTGCCAGCGGATAGCCGTCATCTTTCAAGGCGCGTTCATACATCTTCATGGCGGCGGTCACAGCTTTCTCATAGTAATCCTTGGCTTTGGCGTCTCCACCGTCAATCATACCCCGTAAGGCAGCTTCTGCCAGGTAGAAACCTGCCAGTGAGCCCGACATGATATAAATGTCTTCTTGCGGGCCATCCACTTTGGAAGATGACTTGGCCAATATTCCAAGTCCGATTTTGGATGCGTTCGGACCGTCGGCGGGGAACAGTTGTCCATAAGGAACGCCAATGTAATATTCTTTATCCAAACCGTGTTTCTTGTAATCGGTTCTTCCGTTTTTGTCGTCGGCCAAAGAGGTGCGCGGATCTATATAGACACGCAGACGCGGATCATTATTGTCGCGTAGCGCATCCACCAGTTGCGAGGTGGGTACTACTTGTTTGTGATAAGTGGATTCATAATCAAGGTAAGTCCATCCCCAGTATTCGTAAACATGGTTCATTTTGTCGTCCGCTTTGTAGTAGCCCGGATTACCTTTGATGATTTCATTCAAATCGAGCCCTTTGTCCTGGATGGAAGCTACTTGTGCCGATACGTCTTGAACATTGGATATTCTCATCAACAAACTTAGTTTGATGGAATAAGCGTACCGCCTCCATTGCTTCAAGTCGCCTTTACAGAAAATATCAGCTTTCTTTAATGTACCGACGCTGTAGGTGGGGTTGGCTATGGCTTCGTCCAGTTTGGCGATGGCTTTATCAATATCCTGTATCAAGTTGGCATAGATGTCTTCTCCTTTATCATATTTAGGAGCCAGATAATCATTGCCCAGGGCTGCCTCTGTATAGGGGACATCTCCGAATATGTCTACCAGTTCCCGGAAATTGATGACGGTCAGTACGCCGGCAATGCCTTCATATCCGGCATCTTCTTCTTCTACCGCTTTGGCGGTAATACTCCTCAGGTTCATGATACGGGCATAGCGCGAACTCCAGTAGGAGTCTGAGTTCTGGGGAGCCAGCAAGCCTGTAAGGAAAACGTAAGTACCGGAAACTGTGCCCGACTTGGTAAGGTGCTGGCACATGTTCTGCAGACCATGATAGGTGGTTCTGTCCGCATTCATGTCATTTTCTACAAAAGAAAGCAACAAGTCCTTGGTGACGGTTTCTTCCAATGCATAGTTGGGATTATGGTTCACGTCCAACCAGTCTGTACAGCTACAGCATAATAATCCACCTATTATCAAGGTATATAATGATTTTCTTCTCATAGTTTTCTGTATTTAGAATGAAAGTAATAAATTGAATCCATAGCTTCGGGTACCGGCTGCTCTTGTGCCTGACATACCACTGATGTTACCGCTGCCTGCGGCTGTATAATCAGGGTCTCCCCAAATATTGGTCGATGGAGTCCACATAAAGAGATTCCGTCCTACTATGCTGACGGATGCTCTTTGCAGGAATCCGGTCTTTTTAATCAGTTTGTCCGGAATGTCATATCCTAATGAGAGCTCACGCAGTCTCCATGATGCGGCGCTGACAACCTGGTTGGCGCGTCCTTGTTTATAAACTCCGTTCCAGAAGCCTTTGCTCGCGTCATAGACGGTCACATCGGTGTTGTCTTGATAAATAGGATTTCCTGCAGCGTCGGAACCTACTTGTATGGCCGAATTGGGGAATACGAAGCGTTGGCGTCCGGTGATTCCCGAGATGTAGGAAGCTCCTGTGAATAACATGTCATACTCTATCCCAAAACGGGTGTAATGACCGCCACGATAGTCGAAAGTAGCGCCCAGAGTGAATCCTTTCCATTTCATGGTTGAGGTCAGCCCTAAACGGACTGTCGCATCCGAAGTGCCGCATGGAACGATATCACCTGCCGATGGAAGACCGGTAACCGGATCTACAATAACTTTTCCGTCAGGAGTGCGTTTCCAGTCTGTAGCTTTGATCATCGGATATCTCTCGCCTACGATGGCATAGCCTGCATAGTCGGAATCCAATACTAATTCAGTGGCATCTCCTGCCAGTTCTATCACACGGGTGTCAATAAAGGTGGCATTTGCATTTACATTCCAATAAAAGTCACCGAACTGCAGGAGAGGGGTCAGGTGTAAATCCAGCTCAAGACCTTTTCCCCGCATGGTGCCGGCATTGATGTAACGGGATGAGAATCCGGTGGAAGTGGGGATGCTGATATTGGTAGTCTGGTTGTTGGTAGTCTGTACATAAGCAGCCACTTCAAAGGTGATTCTGTTTCTGAAGAGTCCGATTTCCGCACCTACTTCATATTCGGTCGTAAATTCCGGCTCGATGTCACGTGTACGCAGATTGGGACTGATGGAGTAGGCGGCCAGGGTTCCATAAGGGAAATAATCGGCTGTGTTGGCGATGTTGTCCAAATTGTAGATTCCTACATTTACCGTACCTACTTTAGCTGCCGAGGCACGTACTTTCAGATGATTGACCACATCACTTTTGATGGAGGGGATAGCATCTGTCAGTACAACGGAAAGGTTGGCGCTGGGGTAGAAGAATGACCAATGTTCCGGGTCCAGCAAGGAAGTCCAGTCGTTTCTTCCGGTCAGCTGCAAGAAAGCCCAGTTACGGAAGTTCAGGTCAACGCTGCCGAATAATCCGAGCCGGCGGTAACGTTCCCATGAATTGGAACCGCCCAGTTCGCCCACCTTGTTTCTTACATTGAAGAAGTCGTCCAGGGCCAGCGCGTCGGCTTCCACCTCTTTATATTCGTAATAGTTGTCCTGCAAAGAATATCCTATCATGCCTTTCAGTGTGAAATCATCATTGAACTTATGTTCGGCGAAGGCCATGAAGTCCAGGTTGAATTTGCTGCTTAAGTTCGAGTCGGTGGTATAACTGGACAAGAGGTCTGAAGAAGCATAATAAATATGTTCCTTCGCCCAGTCGGTGTAGTGATAGGAGTTCGTTGTGTAATTGCGGTTGTTGATGCTTAGATTCAATCCGGCCCGGGCTGTAAAACGTAACCACTTGGTGGCCTGGAAGTTTAAGTCGATTGATCCGGCCACACGGTCCTGACGTATTTTTCTCCGGTAGGTTTCTGTTTGCCACCAAGGGTTGGTGTAATAGTCATTTATCCATTCGTCCGGTGATGCGCCGATGCCTGTTCTGTGCCAGTCTTTGAAGTCGGCCAGATCAATGTTTCCGGGGATATTGATAAGGTTATAAATACCGGATGAGGTGACATTGTTCAAATCATAAGTCGTATTGGTATATGCCAGTTTGGCGCCGGCCTTGAAGTTTTTATAATTCCGGCTGGCATTAAAACGTATTGTCTGTCGCACCTTGTCATCATTGGCGATGATTCCGCTTTGGTCCAAACGCTGGTAAGACAGGTACATGCTGCCTCTGTCGTCGCTGGAAGCGTATGAAATATCATTCTGTATGCCATATCCTTTCTCATAAAAGTTCTTGCGTCCGTCTTTCACGTAACTGTAGGGGAGCTGTAAATAAAAGCCATCCTCCGTGCCATCGGCCATCGGGCTGCCTACATTTACCAGTTCTCCGTTAAATTCGGGTCCGTATTGTTGGTTCTCGTCTTCTATATAACCATTCATTAAAGGTAATCCTGTCAGGGGGTCGGGCTCGCCTCCGCCAAACCGGGTCTGGAATTTAGGAAGGTAGGCGGCTTCGTCCATGGTGGCGGTCAGTGAGTAAGTGATATTGGGTTTTCCTTTTGAACCGCTTTTGGTGGTTACGATCAGGACTCCGTTGGCTGCTTCCGAACCGTAAAGGGCGGCTGCGGACGCTCCTTTCAGAACCGAGATGTTTTCAATATCATTAGGATTCAGAGACTGAAGGAAGTTGATAGGGGTCTGTACACCGTCGAGTACCAGCAGGGCTGAGTTATCCCCTTTGAAAGAACGTGCTCCACGCAGCGTGATACGGGTCTCCTGGTCCAGCCGGGGAGAAGTGATGTTGATTTGTAAACCGGATACTTTTCCACTAAGGGCGGCTGTCGCGTCCGAACCTTTTGCCATAGTCAGCTGGTCGGCATCTACTTTGGCGGTAGAATAGCCTATCGCTTTGGCCTGGCGCTGGATACCTAATGCGGTCACTACAACCTCATCTATGACTTGGGTGTCCGACTTCAGGATAATTGTCAGCTTGTGGGCGGCTTTAACCGTTTGTGTCAACATACCCACATACGAAACTTTTAGCTGGGCATTGGCGGCGATTTCATTTAATGTAAAATGACCGTCAATGTCGGTGATCGTTCCTTTTGTGGTACCTAAAACCAGTATGGAGGCACCAATGACGGGTTCGCCATTATCTTCCGACACAACTGTACCATTAACAGTGATTGTTTGCTGGGCAAATGCAGCATAAACTCCGATAAGGAGCATCGTAATCAATGTGAATAATCTCTTTTTCATAAATTCTGTTACTTGGTTTTCACTATATATTTGTCTCTCGGTATTTATTGGCAATATCGTTTGGTGATCGTATTTTACATAGCTTGGAGGCAGGTCTTTTTAGCGTGCTTTATTCTTTAAAACGAAAGATAGATTAACATACCATTTCTTTATTTTGGCTTAGTAAACCAACGTTAACGAATCAGACGCGCCGTAAATATACATATATTTTTTATATTTTAAAGATAATAAGCAAAAAAAAGAGAGATTATGTGAAAAAAGACTGTGGTTTTACATATAAATGCAAAATTGTTGAGTTTTAACTGTTGTAAAAAAACTGTAAAGGATTAAATGATGCGGTAGATTCCTCCTGCCAATGCGCGAACGACTCCTTTCATCTCCAGTTCGAACAGCAGGGCACTCATTTTATGAACAGGGATATTTGTTTCTACTACTAATGTATTTATTTGCAATCCGTCTGGTATTTTCTGCAATAAGGTGACGATGGCTGTCTCTTCCTCGCTTAAATCAGGGAACAATTCCCGTTGCACCGTTTTCCCGGTTCCGGATTTGCCTTCCCATCCCATCGCTTTCACCAAGTCTTCGGCCGATGTGATGAGCATGGCTTGGTTTTTCTTGATCAGATTGTTGCAACCGATGGAATATTCATCGTTGCATCGTCCCGGGAAGGCGAAACAGTCCCGATGATAGCTTTCTGCCAGTTCGGCCGTAATGAGTGCCCCTCCTTTGGCGGCGGACTCGATGACGATGGTGGCGTCGCTCATGCCCGCCACAATGCGGTTGCGTTTCACGAAGTTCTGCCGGTCGGGGTTGGTTCCGCTGGCGAATTCGGTCAGCAAGCCTCCCTGTTCCAACATGCTGACGGCTGTCTTCCGGTGTTCGGCGGGATAAATGCGGTCCAGTCCGTGGGCCAGTACGCCTATGGTCTTGAACCGGTTCTGCAGGGCGGCGCGATGTGCGTGGATGTCAATGCCGTAAGCCAGTCCGCTTACTACCAGGGCGTCCGGACACAGTGCCGACAGGTCGGCAAGGAAACGGGCGCAGATATCCTGTCCGTAGGGTGTGGCGTGGCGGGTCCCCACCATGTTGATGACATGTCGTGCGTTCAGGTCGGCATTTCCCCGGTAGAACAGGGCCAGCGGAGCATCGTCACATTCGCGCAGACGGGCGGGATAACCTTCGTCATTTAAGGTGAGGCAGCGGATGTGGTTTCTCTCGCAGAAGATTAATTCCTGTTCTGCGCGCCGGAAGGCCTCCGGGTTATTCAAAGCAGTGACGACCTTGGTACTCACTCCGGGAACCAGTTGCGACAGTTCCTTGCGGTGCTCGAAGACGCGGGTGGCGCTTCCCAGGCTGCTGACTAATCTGAACGCGCCTGTCAGCCCCAGCCCCGGTATCCGGGTCAGTGCCAGGCTGCAAAGTTGTTCGTCTTGTGTCATTCGCTCAGGTAGGGTGCGAAAGTCTCGTCAAACAGCGCGCTGTCTCCCAGTCTGCCGTTTACCACGCATACGGATTCCACAGTGGCTTTGATAGCGACTTTCATATCGGGCAGCCGGAAGATATCCTGATAGAACACATATTTGATTCCTTCCTTTTTCAAATAAAGCTTGGATACAAACTCGTCACCGCTGCGCAGCGGAGTCTTGAACGCCATGGTGAGCCGCGCCACTACCGGATCGATCCCTTCTTCGTGCAGCCGCGCGAAGCTGACGCCTGCCGAGGTGAGAAACTCATGGCGCGTATGTTCCAGATAATGCTGATAGTTGGCGTTGTTCACAATGCCTTGAAGGTCGCATTCATAGTCGCGCACCTTCATCTTCAGTTCATAAATATACTTTTCCATAAGGCAAAGGTATAAGAAAAATGTGTTACTTTGCAGCTAAACTTAAAAAAAGAAACGAATGAAATTGTATGCCGCCCCTTTGCAAGGCTTTACGGAAGCCCCTTGGCGAAACCTTCATCAGGAGGTTTTCGGTGGGATAGATGCCTATTATACTCCTTTTGTGCGGATAGAAAGAGGAGAGTTCCGTAACAAGGATGTCCGGGAGATTGCTTCCGGCAACAATACCGTGTCCCGGCTGATCCCCCAACTGATTGCTTCCACACCTGCCGAACTGGAACGGCTGGCGGGCCTGTTCATCGAGAACGGTTACAAGGAAGCGGATGTCAACATGGGCTGTCCTTTTCCGTTGATTGCGGGAAAGCACAAGGGAGCGGGCATATTGCCCTATCCTGCCGAGGTGGAAGCTTTGCTGAGAGAACTGGTGCATTATCCCGAGCTGAACTTTTCCGTAAAGATGAGACTGGGCTGGGAGCGTGCGGACGAGTGGCGCGTGCTGCTGCCTTTGCTGAATGCTGCCCCCTTGCGGCAGATCACGCTTCATCCGCGCATCGGGAAGCAGCAGTACAAAGGAGAAGTGGACAGGGAGTCGTTTGCCGCTTTCTATTCGGAATGCGCTCATCCGTTGGTGTATAACGGTGACTTGCTGACGGTAGATGATATCCGGAAGGTGGAAGAGGCATATCCTCGTCTGGAGGGCGTCATGCTGGGGCGCGGCTTGTTGACCAATCCTGCCTTAGCCCGGGCATTTGCTGACGGAACCACCCTTTCTTCCCAGGAACTACTGGATAAGGTAAGGGTGTTTCACACGCGTCTTCTTCACTATTATGAAGCCCACTTGCAGGGAGAGGTGCAACTGCTGGGCAAGATGAAGCCTTATTGGGAATACCTGTTGCCCGATGCGGACAAGAAGATAAAGAAAGCGATCAAGAAGGCTACGACGATGGAGAAGTATCTGGCTGCGGTGAGCCGGCTGTAAGGATGGAACAGGGTCTCTGTACCTGGAAATCGGGCTTCCCTTCAGTCCGTTCGGCTCATCCAACCGTCTGTAAACTAGAGGTGTATTCTGACAGGAAACTGAAGGAAGATACGTGAAATGCGGCAGGGAGTGACATTTTGGGATTTCTGTCGTCTGTGTCAAGGGAATATGGTTACTTTTAGTCCTGACATTTGGTAAAACCGATTTTATTTCCGTTATTTACAGTTCTAATCAAAACGATAAATACATGAACACGTCAAAGACCAAAACAGGATTGAGAGTAGGAATTGGAGGGATTGCCGTCATCGGCATCCTCGTATTGTTTATCATGATGTTTGCCGTAGAGCGCATTGACTCCGGACAGACGGGGATCATTGTGAACCTGGCAGGCAGCGAGCGCGGTGTGGACGACGCCAAAGTGGAGACCGGATGGGTGATGTACAACCGTTTCACCAAGCAACTCTTCGAATATCCCGCCTTCGCACAGATTGTGGACTATGAGCCTTTTGATATTCAAGACAAGAAAGGAACGATCTTCCAGACTGATCCCACGATTGAATATTATATTGAACGCGAGAACGCCAAGGTAGTTTTCCTCCGTTATCGTAAAACGACAGAGGAACTGGAACAGTCCGTCATCTTGACCGAGGTGAAGAATGCCTACAAGGATGTGGCGGGTATGTACGAGACGGACTCGCTGATCAATAACCGTCCCGCTTTCGAAAAGGAAGTGGAAGTGTTGTTGAAAGAACGTTTGAGCCAGCGTGGTTTTACATTTACCAACATCCAGTCGTCCGTGAAGCCGAATGAGGTGCTTCAGGCGGCCATCGACGCTAAAAACACCGCCGTCCAGAACGCCCTGAAGGTGGAGAACGAGAAAAAGGCCGCTATAGCGGAGGCCGAGAAAGTGGTGGCTGCGGCCAAAGGAAAAGCGGACGCCAACCGCATTCTGCAACAATCCATCACTCCGGAACTGATCCAGCTCAAGGCAGTGGAGAAGTGGGACGGGAAATTGCCGCTTTCTACCAGCGGGAATACGTTGCCGTTCTTGCAATTGAAATAAAGCGCGGAATGCCAAAAAACATACGATAAGGATCTTTTTAAAGAGCCGTTTTCTCAGGAATTTGTGCTAAGTTTGCAGCAAAACCATATAATTGAAATAAAACCATGATTAACAGATTTGTATTGAACGAAGTATCTTACTTCGGCCCGGGTGCGCGTGAAGTGCTCCCACAAGAGATCAAACGTTTAGGTTTGCACAAGGCGTTTGTTGCCACAGACAAGGATTTGATTAAATTCGGTGTGGCCGATAAAGTGTTGAAAGTATTGGAGAATGCAGGTATTCCCTACGAAATATTCAGTGAAATCAAACCGAACCCTACTGTAAGCAATGTAAAGGCAGGTGTTGAGGCCTTTGCAAAATCGGGAGCGGACTTTATCCTGGCTATCGGTGGCGGTTCGTCTATCGATACTTCGAAAGCGATTGGCATCATCACCAATAATCCTGACTTCAGTGATGTGGTGTCATTGGAAGGGGTGGCTCCCACAAAGAAAAAATCAGTGCCTATCATCGCATTGCCCACTACCGCCGGTACTGCCGCCGAGGTGACCATCAACTATGTAATCACAGATGAAGAGAACCACAAGAAGATGGTTTGTGTAGACCCGAATGACATCCCGGCCATTGCCATCGTGGATGCGGAACTGATGTACACCTTGCCAAAGGGCTTGACCGCTTCGACAGGTTTGGACGCACTGACCCACGCCATCGAAGGGCTGATTACCAAAGGTGCTTGGGAAATGAGCGATATGTTCGAGATTAAGGCTATCGAGATGATTGCCCGTTATCTGGAAACCGCTGTTTTCGAACCGACTAATGCGGAAGCGCGTAACGGTATGGCCGTGGCACAGTATATTGCAGGTATGGCCTTCTCTAATGTAGGTCTGGGCGTGGTTCACGGTATGGCTCATCCGCTGGGAGCTATCTTCGATGTTCCTCACGGTGTGGCCAATGCCTTGCTGTTGCCTGTCATCATGGAATTTAATGCTCCGGCTGCTTTGGCCAAGTATGTGGATATAGCCAAGGCGATGAATGTGTACAAGGACGGTATGAGCCAGGAAGAGGCTGCGAAGGCGGCTGTCGAGGCGGTGAAAGCCTTGTCTGTCAAGGTGGGTATCCCCCAGCATTTGTCCGAACTGGGCATAAAGGAAGAGGATTTGCCTCGTCTGGCCGCTTCGGCTATCGCCGATGTCTGTACGCCGGGCAACCCTCGTGAGGTGACGGAAGAAATTATTCTGGAACTTTACAAGAAGGCGTTCTAAGCGTCATTCTTTTGTAATAAAGACACAGGCGGTGTGTGGATGTGCGGGGCATATCCACACACTTTTTTTATCTCTTTGCCGTTGAAACAGCATTGTCATTTGCAGGCAATCTGTTCGTAACCCGTTCAGTATTCTTTTGCACTTGCAAATTAAATTTAATGAAAAGCAGGTATGATTGTAAAACTGTTATCAACCATTTGAACATGAAAACTCTTATGAAGGCAAAAAGATTGTTGTTGTTATTATGCTTATCGCTATTTGTGGCAGGATATGTATCCGCACAGGATTATCGGGCGATTGTAAAAGGTATTGTGACCGATGAAACCGGAGAGGGGGTTATCGGGGCCACGGTGATGGTGAAGAACGAATCTACCGGTTTCAGTGCCGGATCAATAACCAATGAAACGGGGGAATACATTGTGAAGCAGCTTCCGCTGGGTTTTCCTTACTCTGTCACCGTCAGCTATATAGGCTATGGCGACCAGAAAAAGACAGGATATACGCTGAACCAGGGTGATGTGCTCCGTCTGGATTTCCGGTTGAAGGAAGAAAGTGTGGTGATGGAGGCCGTACAGGTGGTGGCTAATTCATTGAAGAATTCTATCGCCACTACGGGGGCCGCTACTTCGGTGACGGCCAATGACCTGAACAAACTGCCGGTGAACGGGCGTAACTTTACTTCGCTCATTGACCTGTCACCGCTGAGTACAGGCTCCAGCCTGTCCGGCCAGCTGGCTTCTTCTACCAATTACACCATTGATGGCATGAGTGCCAAGGGGCCTACTTCGGGGGGAAGTACAACCAGCCGCAACGGGGTGCCATACGCCATTTCGATGGAGGCTATCCGTGAGTTCAAAGTCGTGACAAATGAATATGATGTGACTAACGGCCGTGCCGGAGGAGGTACGATCAGTACGGTGACCAAGTCGGGAACCAACCAGCTGCATGGCAGCGCTTTCACTTTCCTGCGCTCCGACTGGTTGTCCAGCGGGTATGATATCCGCGGCAACAAGCGGACCAATGATTTCTCCACTTATCAGTATGGAGCTTCCCTGGGTGGTGCATTGGTGAAAGACCGCGCTCACTTCTTTATTTCTTGGGACCATCAGGCCGATTCACGTCCGCTGTATATAGCCGATATTCATAATGCTGCCGATGAAAAGCGTTATAATCTGACTATGGAGACCAGAGACCGTTTTCTGGAAATAGCCCGCGATAAATACGGTGTGTCGGACCATCCTCAGTTTGGCTCTTTTGATAAAAAGCAGAATACCGATGCGGTATTTGCCCGTCTGGACTGGCAGATTAACGCCACGAACCTGTTGTCGTTTACTGATAATTTTGTAAGTGACAATAACAAGATGGGGCTGGGCGATAATAGTGCTGTCAATTTATATGAGGTGTATGGTGATGTGAAGTCGCTGAACAACAGTGCCACCGCTACCTTGCGTTCTGTATTGGGTCCGCGGAGCACCAACGAACTGAAACTGCAACATCTCTATACTTCCGAAAAGGCGATGCCGGGCGGAGAACTGCCTTCGGCCAATATTCCACGTGCCATTGTGGAACGCGTGGCTTCGGATATAGAGGGAAAGACCGCGACTACCACCATCCAGCTGGGCGGCCAGCGTTACAGTCCCGAGAATTTCTACAACCACGTACTTCAGTTGGTGGATAACTATTATTATAATACCAATAAAGTGAACTACACTTACGGTTTCGACTTGATGTACACTCACTTGAACTCCCGTTACGGCAGCGAAGCCAACGGTCGTTTCTATTTCACGGGCTTGGATAACTTTGAGGCATTGCAGCCCTATCGTTATGTACGTGAGGTGTATTTAGATAACAACGAAGACAATCAGCGTGTGCGCCAGAACATTTTGAATGCAGGGGTGTATGCACAGTTGCAGACTAAACTGTTTCCCGGATTTGAACTGATGGCAGGTTTGCGTCTGGACAATGCCACTTATTTCAATAAAGGCAATTTCAGCCAGTTGGTTTATGATGAATTGGGATTGCGTACAGACAACGGACTGGCTACTTTCCAAGTCCAGCCCCGTGTACAGATAACCTGGGACTTCAATGACAAACATACGGATATCCTTCGTGTGGGGGGTGGCATCTTCGCATCGGATATCAACAACTATGCCATGATTAATAATATGGTATTTGATGGTACCAAGGTGATGTCCGTTGATATGACGAATACGGACGAAAATCCGAACATTGTGCCTGTTCCTGATTTTGAGAGTTATCGTAAAGACCCGTCCACCGCACCGGGTATTGACTTGCTGAAAGATCCTAAATACGCTTCCTATGCCGTGCCTACCATCAATATGAATGGCAAAGATGCCAAGGTGCCGGTGGTCTATAAGGCGAATATCTCGTACACCCACTTTTTCAGTGACCGTTTGAAGATGAGCATCGGCGGATATATGACTTTGGGACGTAACAACTATATGTATATAGACCGAAACATGGTGGACGATCCTTATTTCCGTCTGACAGCGGAAGGAAACCGTGGCGTATATGTCCCGGCTGCCAATATCTCGGAAAAAGGTGTTTCAACCTGGATGGACGGACGTAAGAGCGGGAAAGTAGGCCGTGTGCTCGAATTGGTCAGCGAAGGAAAAGTAAATCAGTTCGCTTTCACCATAGATGGAACATGGCGTTACTATAAAGACGGTGAGCTGTCCTTCAGCTATACTTGGAACGATACGAAGGATAATACTTCCTATAATGGTAATGTAGCCAATTCTGCTACTCTTTCCCAAATGGTGGTTGACGATCCCCGTGATTTAAGCAAAATGACTTACTCCAACAATCAGTTCCGTCATAAACTGGTGGTTTATGGTTCAGCGCCTACTTTCTGGGGCATTACCGTGGGTGCCCGCTTTTCCGGCATCGGAGGAACACGCTATTCAATGATTGTGAATGGAAATGTGAACGGTGACTTTGTGAATAGCAATGACCTGGCTTATGTATATGATCCGAATAACAGCGCTACTCCCGATTATATTCGTGAAGGTATGAATGCGATATTGAACAATCCGGATGCGGAAAAGAGTGTGAAAGATTATATCCGCAAGAGTTTTGGTAAAGTGGCCGAACGGAACGGTGGTGTGAATGGTTTCTATGGCACTTTGGACCTTCGTCTGGCCAAGAAGTTCAAGACTTTCAAGAACCAGAATCTGGAAGTGTCTGTCGATATCTTCAATGTGGCCAATATGCTGAACAAGGATTGGGGATCCGGTCATAACCTGGGGACACAGAGGATTTATAGTATCAAAGGATTTGATAAAGACGCCAAACAATATACTTATAATGTAAATGCCAATACAGGCGTCTCCAGTCTGAACGGTACTCCTTTCCAGGTTCAGATAGGTTTGAGATATGGATTCTAATAGATAATGGTTCAATAAGAAATAAAAATGAGACTAAGTAAATTAATGATGGCTTGCGCCATGTGTGTGGTTGCTTTGGCCGGGAGTGCCCAGACCAAAGTGATTGCCCACCGCGGATACTGGAAATGTGAAGGTTCTGCTCAAAACTCTATCGCCTCTCTGACTAAAGCGGCGGAGGCAAAGGTGTATGGTTCGGAATTTGATGTACAAATGACGAAGGACAGGGAAATTGTAGTCAATCATGACGACAGTATTCAGGGGATTTGTATTTTTGACACTCCTTTTGCCGGGTTGAAGGCATTGAAACTGAGTAATGGCGAGACGCTGCCCACCTTGGATGATTATCTGGAAACGGGCAAAAAGCTGGCCGATATCCAACTGATATTGGAAATAAAGCCCCACAGAACGAAGGAAGCGGAAAATGAAGCGGTGAAAATCATTGTAGATAAAGTAAAGAAGAGGCAGATGGAGAAGCAGGTGGAATACATTTCATTCAGCATGAACATTTGTGAACAGTTGGTGAGACTGACTCCGGATTCGGAAATAGCTTATCTGAAAAGTGATGTGGCTCCTGAAGACTTGAAGGTGAAGGGGATTAATGGCATTGATTATTATGTCAAGGTGTTGGCTGAAAAACCGGAATGGATTGCCGAAGCACAGCGGGCGGGCATGAAGGTGAATGTGTGGACTGTCAATGATATGGAGATGGTCCGGGAAATGATTGACCGGAAAGTGGATTATATTACCACCGATTATCCATTGGAAACCGGGAAACTGATTCAGGGGAACTGACAGGGGATTCTTAATGGAAATGTAATTCCTTTCAAATAAAGATGTAATGGATATACGATACTTTTGCACTGTAATAAAAAAAAGGATAGTATGAAAGCTGGTTTATTAAAGAAAATCTCATGGATTTGGGGATTGGCATTATGTGTGACAGGTCCTGTGTCTGCATCGTCTGTTGATGATGAGGGCGCGGACAAGGCAAACAACAGTCTGGTGAAGGTGCTTGTCATAGGGCTTCACGACAATGTGGAATCCAATTATTTTCCCGGCAGTATGATTACTGAGGAGACAGGGATACCGACTGATAGTATAGATTATACGTATAATCAGGTTATTGCGAGGAATATTATCGCATCTAATAAGAATAAGAAATATCAGTTCGTGACTGCAGAAAAGGCGGCGGTCATCAGCAGTTTGCTGGATAAAATCAGACTGGAAGGTGAAGAAGAGGAGAAATATGCAGACCTTAGCCAGGTGGATGACAGCCGGTATGAACAACTGATAAAGGATACGGATTCGGATTATGTGTTATTCTTGAACCAGCATTACCTGAAATGGCAGGAAAAGCCTTTGCGTACTTTGTTTCATATCACCAGTTATTCTTTGTTTGATAAGAATCAGCAAGAAGTTACCCGAGGTAATCATTACTTTACCAGCATGAATTTGGAAAGTAAAGATAAACTGAGTAAGGATAGCCGGAAAAGTTCTTCAAAAATCGTTTCCACCATAGTGAAGAACTTGTCGAAGTGATGCCGTTATTCAGGTAGATAATCTTAATGATAGAAAAGGGAGGCTGAAGCTCGGGACTTCAGCCTCCCTTTTCTATTTTCTTTTCAGATATGCATACCCTATCCGGCAATACAGGCATTTTTTCTTGTCGCAATATTCTTTCTTTAACTGTATTAAGGCCTGGCTGTCGGCGGCATTGGAGGCCTTCATGCCGCATTGTTCCCACATGCGGGTGATGTAATTGTTCTCCGCTTTCAGCTCTTCCAGGAAACTGCCGGCACGTGCGCAAAGCGTTTCATTTCCTTTATGCAGTCCGTAAGCATAGAGAAAAGTCACTACCGTGTTGATAATGAGCAAATCCAGTGAGGAGTTGCTTAGAGTCTTCGGACGGGAAGGGGAGGAACCGCCAAATGTGTAATGAGTGAGCCAGTACTCCGAAGTCCCTCCCTTCAGAACCTCTCTGACTCCTTGCAGTGTCTCCGTTTCCATGATGCGCGAGAGCAGCCCGTAGGCGCGATGATAAAGACAAGCCAACTGTGCGATCCGTATATGCGGAAAATTGGCGGGACGCAACCGGAGAAAGCGCCATTGGGAGACGTCCATCGGAACAAGCTCGAATTTATGTTGCAGATAAGCATACTCTTTTTTCAGCCGGAGATAATATCCGTCTCCGTCAGGGTCTTCCAGAATGCCGGCTTGCCCGAAGAAGATGGCTTCTATCTGGAACAGGTTGTCGCGATGCTTGTCTACCGCCCGCAAGGGAAGCTGGCGAGCCCAGGCTTCGAAAGCGTCTCCGTTCAGTCCGAAACCGAAATTACGTGCCAGTGTGATAAAAAAGGCATCTTCCCAATTGCCTTGGCAGCGCTTTAACCGTTCATTCAGCAAGATTGCTTTCTGTTCGAACCTTTCCATCTGCAAGGCAGACATCCACGAATGGACGCTGAAAGAGGAGAGGGAGGGAATGATGCGGTAACAAGGAGGGTAACTGTCTGTTTCCAGCAGCTCTTTGTAGTTGGCGCGGACAGACTCCGGACAGTCAAGTCGCATTTGGGGAATCTTTTCCCCGTTACTTCCGTTGATTTCGGTATCTATATCGGAGGCTATGTGTAGAATGACGGAGTCGTAACCGGCATCTGTATGATGTCCGTGCTTGAACCAATCCGAGGATTTCTCGTGTATCTCGATATTTCCCACCCAAAGTACACCGTCCAGCTTGAGCTTGGCGTTAAAAAAATCGGGACCGGCGTCGGTGTTCGCCAGTCCCGTATCTATAACTTCCACTTGTTGGCCGGTTGTCGTTTTCAGTTCTTTAAGAGGAAATATTTTATGTTTCCACACATAGTGTAATAGTTGTTCCATGTTAATGAGGTGTAAATGTTTGGCAAATGTAATGGTTTACAACGAAAAACGCTATCTTTGTGGCTAAAATAACATTCGTAATTATGAAAATAGCATTAATAGGATACGGAAAGATGGGCAAGGAGATTGAAAAGGTTGCAGTTGCCCGCGGACATGAGATTGTAAGTATTATAGATGTTGATAATCAAGATGATTTCAACTCGGAAGCATTTAAATCGGCCGATGTGGCCATTGAGTTTACCAATCCGATGGTGGCATACGATAATTATATGAAGACCTTTGCAGCCGGTGTCAAACTGGTATCGGGCAGTACCGGATGGATGGACAAACATGGCGATGAGGTGAAGGAATTATGCACGAAAGGCGGAAAAACCTTGTTCTGGTCGTCTAACTTCAGTCTGGGTGTTGCTATTTTCTCGGCTGTAAATAAATACTTGGCTAAAATCATGAATAACTTTCCCGCTTACGAAGTTTCTATGACGGAAACTCATCATATTCATAAGCTGGATGCACCGAGCGGAACAGCCATTACGCTGGCCGAAGGGATTCTGGAAAATATGAACAGTAAGAGTAAATGGGTGAAAGGAACTTTGACTGCACCGGACGGAACTGTTTCCGGAAGTACGGAATGCGCAGAGAATGAATTTCCTGTCAGCTCTATTCGTGAAGGGGAGGTGTTTGGTATCCATACCATCCGTTACGACTCCGAGGCGGACAGCATCTCGATAACCCATGACGCCAAGAACCGGAAAGGTTTTGCCTTGGGGGCTGTCCTGGCAGCGGAATATACATCCAGACATGAGGGGTTATTAGGAATGAGTGATTTATTTCAGTTTTAGGATATGATAAAAGCAACACGTACACAGTGGATCAAGTTTGCCGTTGTCCTGGCGCTTTACCTGATATTTCTTGTTTGGTTGAGAAGCTGGCTGGGGCTGGTGGTTGTACCGTTTATCTTTGATGCGTATATCACAAAGAAGATTCCATGGACTTGGTGGAGAAAGTCCAAAAACCGTCATGTAGTGACCGTCATGGGATGGGTGGATGCTATTGTATTCGCACTGGTGGCAGTCTATTTTGTCAACCTCTATTTTTTCCAGAACTATGTGATCCCTTCTTCCTCACTGGAAAAGTCATTGCTGACGGGGGATTATCTGTTTGTGAGCAAAATGAGTTACGGTCCCCGTGTGCCTCAGACTCCGCTGCACATGCCGTTGGCGCAACATACACTGCCGGTCTTTAACTGTAAATCGTACCTTGAGCATCCGCAATGGGACTATAAGCGGGTGAAAGGTTTGGGAGAGGTGCAGTTGAATGATATCGTTGTCTTTAACTTTCCGGCCGGAGATACAGTTGCTACCGGTGTACCCAATGATGATATTTACCGTCTGAGCTATGGCGCAGGCAAGGAACTGGCGAAACCGATGGATCTGGCTTCCATGACTCCGGAGCAGCAACGGGTGGTTTATGATTATTATTATCAGTTGGGACGGGAGTATCTGAAAGAGAACCCACAGAATTTCGGTGAGATAATCAGCCGTCCGGTCGACCGTCGCGAGAACTATGTAAAACGGTGTGTGGGCTTGCCCGGACAGACGTTGGAGATAAAGGACCGTATCATTTATCTGGACGGAAAAGCTAATAAAGAACCTGATAATGTGCAGTATCGTTATCTGGTGAAGACCAAGCGTCCTATTCCCGATGACCTGGCGCATGAGTTAGGCATCAGCAAGGAGGATATGATGATGTATTATACGGATGCTTCTGTTTATAATATGCCGCTGACAGAAAAGGCGAAAGCAGGTCTGCTGGCCCGTAAGGATGTGGTGGTCGGTATTGAAAACACACCGGCTGATGATGCGGGAGGCTTGTATCCGCTGAATATGTATAAGAACTGGACGACGGATAATTATGGGCCGGTATGGATTCCGAAAAAAGGGGAAACGGTGAAACTCACGTTGGAGAATCTGCCTGTTTACGAGCGCCCTATCCATGCCTACGAGGGCAATGAACTGGCTGTGAAAGATGGAAAGATCTATATCAACGGCAAGGAGACCGATGAATATACTTTCAAGATGGATTATTACTGGATGATGGGGGATAACCGCCATAACTCGGCCGATTCCCGTTTCTGGGGATTCGTGCCCGAAGACCATGTGGTAGGAAAGCCCATCTTTATCTGGCTGTCACTGGATAATGACCGTGGCTGGCTGGATGGAAAGATACGTTGGAACCGATTGTTTACCTTTGTGGATAACATTAAATAAGTTGGGATAAAAAAATTGAGCATGCCCCGTATTCCTGTATGGATCAAAGCAATGCTTACTGCTGTCATTCTGGTACTGCTGGTAAAGACATTTGCTTTCACCTCCTGCACCATTCCCTCTACCGGTATGGAGAATAGCCTTTATCAAGGGGAAAGGGTTTTGGTGAATAAGTGGAGTTATGGGTTTCGTGTGCCTTTTTCTACCTGGCGGTGGCTGGGAAAAACTGCCGGAAAGGGGGATATTGTATTGTTCAATAACCCTAATCCCCGGTCTCCGCAGATTTCGGTGGGCAATCGGGAGGTATTTATAAGCCGTGTGGTAGGAGTGCCCGGAGATACGTTGATGCTGAATGATGAACTGTGGGTGACTGACGAGCAGGTACTGAGTCCGGATAGTAAATCTTTGTATGTTTATCCTTATACGGAAGAAGAAACGATGCAGGCCGTCATGCGGCAATTGAACATTCAGGGGAACAGCCTGGTAGGGTATGCCGGAGGGAAGTACATACGTACTTTCAGTCATTATGAATATTATCTGTTGAAACAGAAACTGGCAGATAAAGTGGATCTGGTTCCTCTTTATCAAAAGGATATAAGCAAGAGCCATCCCTTTGTGATTCCGGAAAAAGGGAAACCTGTCAAGGTATATCCTTGGAATGTGACCTTGTTGTGCAACACTATTGTCCGCCACGAAGGGAAAATGGCTTCTGTCAGGGGAGATACCCTGTATGTGGGGGGGAAACCTGTAGAGGCTTATATGTTTAATAAAAATTATTACTGGATGGCATCCAATAATCCGGTGAATCTGTGCGATTCACGTTTGTTCGGGTTGGTGCCCGATAATCATTTGATCGGTAAAACTTGGCGCATTTGGTTTTCATCCGGAAAAGGACGCATTTTTCAACGAGTGCAATAATGGAGAATACGATATATGTAAGTTCGGCCTATCTGGCCCCGGTGGAATATTATACAAAGCTGTTCGCCTGTGAGAAAATCTATGTGGAACAGTATGACAATTATGTGAAACAGACTTATCGCAACCGTTGTGTCATAGCGGCAGCCGATGGTCCGTTGGCGCTGACTATCCCTACCGAAAAGAGCGAGACACCCAAATGTCTGATGAAGGATGTCCGCATCTCGGATCATGGCAATTGGCGTCATATACATTGGAATGCTTTGGTGGCCGCATATAGAAACAGTCCATTCTTTGAGTACTATGCTGATGATTTCCACGTCTTTTATGAAAAGAAATATGTCTTCTTGTGGGATTATAATCAAGAGATTTGTTCCTTGATATGCGATTTGATTGATATCCATCCCTGTATGGAAGGTACAACGGAATATCGCACGGAATTTGTTCCGGGCGAGGTTGATTTTCGTGAGATTATTCATCCGAAGCGTGACTGGCGTGAGGCGGATGCTGACTTTTGTCCTAAACCTTACTATCAAGTTTTTGATGCCAAATATGGTTTTCTACCGAATTTGAGCATCGTCGATCTTTTGTTTAATATGGGGCCGGAGAGCCTGATTGTTTTGCGAGATAGTGTTAAAGGTATAAACCATAAAAAGTAATATCATGAATAATTTGTTTAGTGTAAAAGACCAGGTGGTGGTAATCACCGGTGGAACAGGGGTTTTGGGAAAGGCCATTGCCGCCCATTTGGCGGAAGAAGGCGCCAAGGTTGTTATATTAGGCCGTAAGGAGGAAGTAGGGAATGCCATTGTAAGCGAGATCAAGGCCAAAGGTGGTGAAGCCATGTTTCTGGTGACCAATGTGTTGGATGAGGCTGTATTGGAGCAGAACCTGAAGGATATTCTGGCAGCATACGGTCGTGTGGACGCATTGTTGAATGCGGCTGGAGGCAATATGCCGGGTGCTACGATTGCTCCGACAGGCAATTTCTTTGATTTGAAGGTTGATGAGTTTCAGAAAGTGCTTAACTTGAATCTTACCGGAACAGTTCTGCCTACACAGGTTTTTTTGAAGCCGATGGTGGAACAGAAGAAAGGGGCTATCGTGAACTTCTCTTCCATGGCGGCGTTTCGTCCGATGACCCGTGTATGCGGTTATGCGGCTGCGAAGGCGGGAATCTCTAATTTTACTGCGTTCATGGCCAATGAAGTGGCTACGAAATTTGGTGAAGGCATCCGCGTGAATGCCATTGCTCCGGGATTCTTTCTGACCGAGCAGAACCGTACCTTGTTGACCAACGAAGACGGTACATATACACAGCGTGGTAATGATGTGATCCGCCAGACTCCGTTCAAGCGTTTCGGTAAAGCGGAGGAACTGTGTGGAACCATCCAGTATCTCATCAGCGATGCCAGCAGCTTTGTAACCGGCACAGTAGCCGTAGTGGATGGTGGCTTCAATGCATTTGCCATGTAACAAGTCTTTAGTTTTTAATTCTCAATTTTTAGATTAGATATGATTTTATGTGAGCAAACATGGCGCTGGTACGGACCGAATGATCCCGTATCATTGTGGGACATCAAACAAGCCGGAGCAACCGGTATTGTCAATGCCTTACATCATATTCCCAACGGTGAGGTATGGACGGTAGAGGAAATAATGAAGCGCAAGAAATTGATTGAAGAAGCAGGGTTAACTTGGAGTGTTGTAGAGTCCGTGCCCGTACACGAACATATCAAGACACAGACAGGAGACTATCTGAGGTATATCGAGAACTATAAACAGAGTTTGCGCAATCTGGCTGCATGCGGTATTTATATTGTAACTTATAACTTCATGCCTGTATTGGATTGGACCCGTACGGATCTGGCATATACGTTGCCCGACGGTTCCAAGGCATTGCGCTTTGAGCGGGCTGCTTTTGTAGCGTTCGATCTGTTCATCTTGAAACGTCCGGGAGCTGAAAAGGAATACTCGGCCGAAGAGATAGAAAAGGCAAAAGCTCGTCTGGCGCAAATGGATGAGGAAGAGATTCATCGTCTGACACGGAATATGATTGCAGGACTGCCCGGTTCGGAGGAAAGTTTTACATTGGAGCAATTTCAGAAAGAACTGGACCGTTACAAGGATATTGATGCGGACCAACTTCGTAGTAACTTGATTTTCTTCTTGAAAGAAATCTGTCCGGTAGCCGATGAGGTGGGAGTCAAGCTGGTTATTCATCCGGACGATCCGCCTATGGCTATCTTGGGGTTGCCACGCATTATGAGTACGGAGGCAGATTTCAAGCAGTTGGTGGAAGCTGTACCTAATCCGTCAAACGGTCTTTGTCTGTGCTGCGGTTCGTTTGGCGTATCTGCTCAGAATGATTTGCCGGGTATCATGGAACGTTGGGGAGACCGTATCAACTTTGTCCATTTGCGCAGTACCCAACGGGATGCGGAAGGCAACTTCTATGAAGCGAATCATTTGGAAGGTGATGTGGACATGTATCATGTAGTTAAGAATCTGTTGAAAGTGCAGCAACGTCGTGGAGTATCTATTCCGATGCGTCCGGATCATGGTCATCAGATGATAGATGATTTGAACAAGAAAACAAATCCGGGTTATTCGTGTCTGGGACGTATGCGCGGATTGGCCGAACTTCGTGGTTTGGAAAGAGGAATAGCGATGAGTATGGAAGCAGAGTAATCTCTTTTTTAACCTATAGAAAGAAGACCTGAATGTCTTCCGGTGATAAGACCATATCCGGAAGCTTTCAGGTCTTCTTTTATCTAAATAAATGTGAAGGTTAATATTTTCAAGTCTTAGACTAAGCTCTTTACCTAAAGGTAGAAAACGCTCATTTAGGGCAGGCTGGTCTTGCCTCCCCTAAATGAGCGTTTTCCTTTTCCGGTGAGGAACGGGCCTTATTGTTTCTTCAGCTTTCCGTTCTCGGTTGTTATTCTATAGGTCTTTCCTTTGCCCGTTTTGAAAGTCAGGGTCTCGCCTTTATATCTTACCTGGCAAGTTGCTCCGGCCTTGGAAAAGATGACAGCTTCTTCCAGTGCACCGTTTTTCCAGGTAATGTCAACTTCGAAATTACCTTTGGCGCAAAGTCCCTTTACAGCACCTTCTTTCCATGCGTCCGGCAGGGCGGGAAGCAATTGGATGAATCCCATGTGACTTTGCAACAGCATTTCCGTGATACCGGCGGTTCCGCCAAAGTTACCGTCAATCTGGAAAGGTGGATGAGTATCCCATAAATTGTCCAAAGTCCCGTTTTTCAATAAGTTGCCGAATAGTTTGTAGGCGTGGTTACCGTCTTGCAGGCGTGCCCATTGGTTTAGTTTCCATCCCATGCTCCATCCGGTAGCTCCGTCTCCACGGTGTTCCAATACGACTTTTGCGGCAGTCGCCAGTTGGGGGGTGGTGATAGGTGAGACCGTATGCCCCGGATGCAAGCCAAACAGATGGTTTACATGGCGGTGCTCGTCTTTAGGGTCATCTATATCCTCCGACCATTCCATCAGCTGGCCATAACGTCCTATCTGGTAAGGGACAAGATGATCTAAGACATGCTGCCATTGCTTGCGTTCTTTGGCGTCTACTCCCAAGACTTTGCTTGCGTCGATGGCGTCCAGCAGTATCTCGCGTGCCACGGCATGTGAGAAAGTCGCCCCTTGGTCTATGGGACCGTGTTCGGGGGAAGTGGAAGGAGCGGCAGTGTAGGTTCCGTCCGGTTTGTGCCACAGATAGTCCACTGTGAAATTCGCGCTGCTCTTTATCAGTTCATAAGCGGTCTCCTTCAGGAACTTCTTGTCGCGGGTATAGTCGTAGTATTCCCACAGGTGGGTTGCCAGCCAGGGACCTGCTACGGGGCTGAAGTTCCACGACATGTCTTCGCTGGAAAGTGGGGCGGTGAACCCGAATATATTGCCTGAGATAGAGGCTGTCCAGCCGCGTGCTCCAAAATAGGCCTGAGCGGTCTTTTCGCCCGGCTTTTCCAAAGTACGGATAAAGTCAACCAAAGGTAACACACATTCATCCAAGTTGGTGGAGCATGCGGGCCAATAGTTCATTTGCAGGTTGATGTTATTGTGATAATCCACGCGCCACGGGCCGTCTAGGTTGTTGTGCCACAAGCCTTGCAGGTTTGCGGGCAGATTTCCGGGGCGGGAACTGGCTATGAGCAGATAACGTCCGAATTGGTAATACAGTTCCTCCAACTGATAGTCGGGTTGTCCTTTGCGGTAACGTGCCAGACGCTGATAGGTGGGCAGGTCTTTCACGGCAGGATATTGCAAGGTCATGGGAGCGTGCGGGTTCAAATGCAGCTGTACCCTGCCGAACAGGTTGGTATAGTCTGCCAGATGGTTCCGATAGAGTTCCTCATAACTTTTGGCGGCCGCTTGTTTCATCATGGCCAAAGTCGTTTCTGCAGGGTCTGTGCCTACATAGGTTTTAGGGTTTGTAAAGTCCGGGTTGAAATTGATTTTATAATCAGTGTCTCCGGTGATGAGGAATACTACCTCATCGGCTCCGTTGACAATGATTTTCCCGTCTTTTACAGTCATTTCTCCTCCTTTGTGGGTGGCATGGATGCGGAGGGCGAATCTCATTTGGTTGTTGTTCAGCTTTCCGGTGTATAGCAGACCGTTGTTTCCATCGGCTTGAATTTTCCCCGTAGCTTCTGAGTTGGGACAGTAGCTGAAAGCGATATTCTGCATTTCCGGGCGGTTGGCAGTAAATTTCATCACCATCACACTGTCCGGATAGGAGATGAAATAGTTGCGCTGGTAATCCACTCCGTCTTTATGGAAAGAGACTGTGGCTAGTGCGGAATCCAGTGATAAGGCGCGTCGGTAGTCGCTCATGCCTATTTCGCTCAGTCCGGTTTCTACATATATCTCTCCCATAGTGGTAAAAGCTCCGAAGCGAAACGGATTTTCGGCATTCTCTTCGTATTCGGCCAGTCCGTTGAAGTTTTTGCGGGTCAGTTCTGCCGCTTTTTTCTGGTCTCCTTCTGTGAAAGCCTGCCGTATGTCTTTCAATACATGAGCTGATTGTTTGTTCACGTTCCAGTAGTAGTCGGCTCCTCCTGCGGTGTTGGGGCCTCCTTTCCATAAGGTCTTTTCGTTCAATGTGATTCGTTCGGCACAGATGGAGCCCATGATGTTGGCCCCCAGGCTGCCGTTTCCCAATGGAAGCGAGGTGCTTTCCCATTCTTTATCGGGATTGTAGCCGCTTCCGCTAGCCTTTAACCAGATTGCGCGGTTTTCCAATGTATTGGGTTGGTCAAACCAAATGGTATAGCCGGAGTTTTGTGCCTGTGTACTGGCGGTCAGTAGGGTTCCGGCGAGAATAAGTAGCAGTTTTTTCATGATATTCATATTGGTTTTTGATATATAATAGTGAAATGGCTTGAACGGTTTTATTTTGCAAAGATACAATTAGATTTGAGAATCTAAGGATTACAGGGTGGTAAATGTCTTTTTATTATAGGTATATCAAGGTCGAAAGATAATTTTCATCGAACATTTCATTGGCGATATCCCATAGGCTCTCTGCCGTCAGCATTTCTATCCGTTTGAATACTTCTTTCGGCTCTTCAAATTTGCCATAGTGCAAGAACGTCTTTCCCATATCCAATGCGTTGTTTTCAAAATTGTCTCCGGCAACTCCTATTTGTCCGATGATTTGTTTTTTTGCGGCACTCAGTTGTGAGGAACTTAGCTTGCTGTCACGCAGCTTTTTCAATTCTTTATGAACCAGTCCGATGCAGCGCTCCACATCTTCCGGATCTGTTCCGAAATAAATGCAGAACACCCCTGTGTCTGTGTATGAGGTCAGATTGGCTTCTACGTTATAGACCAGTCCCCGACGTTCGCGCAGAGAGACGTTCAGCCGGCTGTTCATGCCCGGTCCGCCCAGCAGGTTGTTGAGCAGGTAAAGTCCGGTCCGCTTTTCATTATACGCATTATATCCCCGGCTGCCTATCATTACATGCGCCTGATGTGTTTCTTTGTTCAGTGTCAACGTTTTGGGAATATAGAGAAAAGGTTCTGCCCGTTGGCGTTCGGTCATGGAAAAAGGAATATCGGCTGTTACTTTCTCTATGGTGCGTATCACTTTTTTAAAATCTATATTTCCTTGAATGAAAAAGATCATATTGGTAGGTTTGTAAAAACGTGAAGTGAAATTCAAGGCATGTTCACTCTTGAATCTACGCAATAAGTCCGGTTTCCCCAAAATGTTTCTTCCCAAAGGATGATCGGGAAAAATCAATTCTTCAAAATCATCGAAAATCAGTTCTGACGGACTGTCTTCATAACTTTGTATCTCGTCAATTATTACTTCCACTTCTTTGTCAATCTCATGCTGGGGGAAGATGCTGTGAAATACAATATCTGCCAGCAGCTCTGCTGCTCTTGAAAAATGTTCTACCAAGAAAGCGCTGTATATCACAGTCTCTTCCTTATTTGTATATGCATTTAGATCTCCGCCTACATTTTCCATGCGGTTCAGGATGTGCCATGCATGTCTTTTTTGTGTTCCTTTAAAGATAAGGTGTTCCACGAAATGGGCCATTCCCTGTTCCTGTTCGTTTTCATCACGGGTTCCGGCATCGACGGCAAATCCGCAATAGGCTACATTAGACTGGTTGGGAGCGTGAATGATGCGCAACCCGTTGGGTAAGGTGAAAGTGTTATATGACATTGTTTTTTGCTTCAAATAAGTTTTGATTGGCAAAAATACAACAAAAGTTATTGCCGTTCTTCAAAAAATGCAGATATTTGTATTTACTAACAGAAAACAAGATGATGGATAAAATTGCTATTTTCTGTTCCGCATCCGAGAATATAGAGCCTGTGTTCTTTGAAAAAGCGCGCGAGTTGGGCATCTGGATGGGACAAAACAAGAAGACGTTGGTATATGGAGGTGCCAATATCGGGCTGATGGAGTGTATCGCCAAGGTAGCTAAAGACAACGGCTCAATGATAATAGGGGTTATTCCGACCAAATTGGAAGAGCGTGGACGAACCAGTGACTTGGTGGATGTGACTTTCCGGACGGATAATTTGAGTGACCGTAAAGATGTGATGCTGAACGAATCGGATGTGGCGGTAGCTTTGCCGGGAGGAGTGGGCACACTGGATGAGATTTTTCATGTGATGGCGGCAGCTACATTGGATTATCATCAGAAGAAAGTGATTTTCTATAATATAAATGGCTTTTGGAATGGCATTCTCGACTTTTTGAACGGATTGGAGGAGAAACGTTTTGCTCACCATCCGCTAAATAGCTATTTTGCTGTGGCCAATAACTTGAGAGAACTAATCGAACTACTTAAATAATATTCATGTAAACCTATTATGATGACATCTATACACGAATTGTTGCAAAAAGAGGCTCAGGCCGTTCTGAATATTCCTATAACTGACGCTTATGAAAAAGCAGTGGAACTGATTGTGGAGCAAATACACCGTAAAAAAGGGAAATTGGTGACTACCGGTATGGGTAAAGCCGGACAAATAGCTATGAATATAGCTACGACTTTTTGTTCTACGGGCATTCCGGCTGTGTTTTTACATCCCAGTGAAGCACAGCATGGAGATTTGGGGATTTTACAGGAGAATGATTTATTGCTTCTGATTTCTAATTCAGGAAAGACCCGGGAGATTGTGGAGTTGACGCAACTTGCACATAGTTTGAACCCGAACTTGAAATATATTGTTATTACTGGAAATGCGGATAGTCCATTAGCTAGAGAATCTGATATCTGTTTATGTACGGGACATCCTGATGAAGTATGTGTGTTAGGTATGACTCCTACGACTTCAACAACGGTTATGACTGTGATAGGTGATATTCTGGTGGTGGAAACCATGAAAAAGACTGGTTTTACCATTGAAGAGTACAGCAAGCGGCATCACGGAGGGTACTTGGGTGAACGTTCGCGCGAGTTGAGTAAGTAAGATAAATGAGATAGAACCGGAACGCAAAGGACGCAAATAGAATTTCATGAAAGAATTGGTTTTATTCGCGTTCGGGTTTTATGTATCTATTAAATCGTAAATACAAAGATGAGAAAAGTAATTGGTATAGGTGAAACCATTCTGGATATTCTTTTTAAAGAGAATCAGCCTACAGCGGCAGTTCCTGGTGGCTCTGTTTTCAATGGAATTATTTCATTGGGACGTTTGGGGGTCAATGTAAGTTTTATCAGTGAGACGGGAAATGATAAAGTGGGTGATATCATTCTGAAGTTTATGAGAGAAAACGGAGTAAGCACAGACCATGTGAATGTGTTTCCTGAAGGAAAATCACCTGTATCTTTAGCTTTTCTGAACGAACATAATGATGCTGAGTATCTTTTTTATAAGGATTATCCCCGGCTGAGGCTGGATGTGACAATGCCCGAAATCCATCGGGATGATATTGTGATGATTGGTTCTTATTATGCTGTTACTCCTCAGTTGCGTGACAAGGTGAAAGAGCTGTTGGATTATGCTCGCGGGCAAGGGGCTATCATTTATTATGATGTGAATTTCCGCAGTACTCACAGAAATGAGGCGATAAAGTTGCTGCCCACTATTCTTGAGAATTTTGAATATGCTGATATTATTCGTGGCTCCATTGAGGATTTTGAGAACATGTTCGGATTGACGGATGCGGATAAAATTTATAAAAGTAAGATTGAATTTTATTGTCCTCATTTTATTTGTACTCATGGTGGAAAAGAAATCCGTCTTTGTACAAAGGGGATAAAGAAATATTATGAGGTAGAGCCGTTGCAGACTGTCAGTACAGTGGGGGCGGGAGATAATTTTAATGCCGGAGTAGTTTTCGGACTATTGAAATACCGTATCCGCAGGGATGATCTGGATGAATTGTCGGAAGAGGACTGGGATCATGTAATCCGTTGTGGCAAGGATTTCAGTGCTAATGTGTGCATGAGTCTGAATAATTCGATCTCAAAAGAGTACGCTGCCGGTTACCAATAAATCGAATGTTTTTTGATTGTTTTATAATCCCTCTTATTTATGTATGAGAATCTTTAAACTGATTGCAGGTCTTTTCTTTTTGTTGCTGGCGGTGGCCTGTCAGGACAAAAAGCGGTCTTCGCAGATTAAGACAGCGGAGAATGAGTCGGAATATGTGGTTCTGGCATACGTCACATCATGGGGGGAAAGTACGCCCGATCCGGCGTGTCTGACTCACATTAATTATGCCTTCGGACATGTTACAGATGACTTCAAGGGGATACGTATAGATAATGAATCGCGCTTGCAAATGGTAGTGGGGCTGCGCGGGAAGAAACCGTCCTTGAAAGTCTTGCTTTCTGTAGGCGGATGGGGAAGCAGCCGGTTCAGTGAAATGGCGCATACGGACAGTACCCGCATGGCATTTGCGGCAGATTGTAAACGGGTGATAGACCATTTCAACTTGGATGGAATTGATATAGACTGGGAATATCCGGGAATAGGAGCTGCCGGGATCTCTTTCTCACCGGAGGATATTGATAACTTTTCTTTGCTGATGAGGGATGTGCGTCATGCCATCGGTAAAGACAAATTGCTGACCATCGCTACACAGGCAGGTGCCAGATATTACAATTTAAAGGCTGTTGAACCTTATGTGGATTACATCAATATCATGACATACGATATGGAAGAATCCCCCAATCACCACTCTGCATTGTACCACTCGGAAATGACTGAGGAATGGTCTTGTGATGATGCGGTTGCTGCCCATGTAGCCGCAGGTTTTCCTGTCGGACGCCTGGTACTGGGCATTCCCTTCTATGGGCATGGGACGAATGAAGCTCCGGAGTTGTTGGATTACCGCCATATTATCTCTTTGGACTCTTTACAGAGCTGCTGGGATAGTGTGGCACAGGTGCCTTATATGATAAACTCGCAGGGACGTGTGGTTGTTAATTATGAAAATGCCCGGTCCATCGCATTCAAATGCCAGTTCCTGCATCAGAAAGGGATGTTGGGAGCTATGTACTGGGACTATGACAGTGATGACGAAAAGGGTACATTACGCCATGCCGTTTATCAAGGCGTAATGAACCCCTGACTTTCTCAATTCATTTTCTCTTTATCTGCATATTTCCTATAAAGAGGATAGGCGGCTTGCAGAATTTTGTTCTTTAACAAGGGGGGATAGTCAGGATGAGTTGACAGAAAAGTTTCCACTTCCCGGTATGCCGCCTCGCTGCTGTGGTTTCTTAATAAGGCTCCTACCCAGTTGCGGGGGAAAAAGATATCTCCGGTGCGTTGAACCTCCACTAGTTCTTCTAATGCCGGACGGATATATTTCACCGCATAATCTTTTCTTGCAGAATGATTCAGATAGCTTAACGTTGTAGCCGCCCAAGGCTCTATTCTTCTGTTTTCTGCTTGCAGCAAAGACTGGAACAGGCTGTCTAATTTCAATGTGTCGGCAGTCATGGCACGTGAGATGAAGTCGAACTGGCGTAAACGGTCCGGATTATTGATACGTTGACGCTGTATCTCGAGTATTCTTTTTCCTTGTCCGGACATGCGTAAGGACAATTCATAGGCCAGGGCAGTATAGTCTCTTTCATTCAATTGTCTGGAATTTAGAGTCTCCCATAAAGTATAAAGATGCTGGAGCAGGGCAGGACTTGTTGCTTCTGCAATAAGAAGCCGTAACAACTGGATGCGGCAAGAAGGGATTGGGTGAGAATGGCTGAGTGTATAAAGCTCATTTTCTATCTTGTCGCGTTCTTCCTGGGATATCTCCTGCAGAGGAGCGGACAGATAATTGGTTAATGTTGAGGCTGTCAGCGGATTCTTCTCTCGATGTATTCCGTTAAGTAATGCGTTTATCCATGCAGTATCCGGAATATTTTTTGCCTGATAGTTTTCATGCATCATCATTAAAACGGCCTGTCGGGTCGTTTCATTCTCTATTTCTTGCCAGTGCTTCAGCAGCCAATGGAGACTGTTGCTGTCAGGAACAAGCAAACCATATCCTCTGCCATCCGTATTGGGCAGGATATGGGTAGGGGTAAAGGGCAGTGTGAGGTGGCATTGACTGTTTGTCAGATTGGCTTCTATTGTTGTGTCCTTCTCTCCGCAAAGAGTGATGTTAAACTTCTGAGGCCAGTTTAGCCCCCTTTGATAAGGGTCTTGCTGACGTATGGTCAGTTGGTTGCCGGATCTTTCAAAATTGATGACCGGCATACCTTTTTGGTTTACCCATGCATCGCTGAAAGCAGATAAATCTTGCTCAGTCTTACTGTCCAGAATTTGTATCAAGTCATCCCAGGTGGCGTTGGCGTAAGCGTAAGTTTTTAAATATTCTTGAATTCCTTCCCGAAATGCTTCTTTTCCCATTAATTCCACCAGCTTTACCATCATGACAGGAGCTTTGTTATAAATGATCTGTCCATAAATTAATCCTGCATTTTGAAGGTTGTCCAGCGGTTGCCGGATAGCAGTGGTTCCGGGGGTACGATCTTCTGACAAGGATGCGGCTGTATAAGTCTTCATCCAATTCAGTTGGTGATTGATTTGTGGGAATAATGGTTCGGTAATCAGGGCGGCAAAATAATTGGCAAAAACCTCTTTTGTCCAGACATCATCAAACCAGTTCATCGTTACTAAATCACCGAACCACATGTGAGCGGTCTCGTGGGCGATTAATTGGGTCCGACGAAGCTCTTCGTCAGGGGTCGGGTTATTGCTTAGGAACATTTGCGTGTCATTATATAAGGTGGCGCCGGTGTGTTCCATCCCTCCATATTGGAACCCCGGCAAGATGATGAAATCATATTTGGCAAAGGGATAGGGGACATCGGTGTATTCTTCCAGCCAGTTCAGCGAAGCAGCCACTTGTTTGAAGATGGTATCTAGCTGGGCCACTTTGTCGGGATCTGTTTCACGGTAATATGCTGAAATCTTCCGGTCTCCTTCTGTATATTCCTTCTGTTCCAGTTTGCCGGCAACAAAAGAAAAGAGATAGGTGCTTAATGGTTCGGTTGGGGCAAAAGTCACTGTCTTGCCGGTGGATTTTATCTCCTCTTTAGTAATATAGGTATTAGAAACGGCCTTCCATTCCGTTGGTACATCCAGTTGCAAGGTAAATGTGGCTTTCAGGTTGGGCTGTTCAAAACAAGGGAATAAGGTGCGGGCACGGTCGGGCACTAATAACGTATATAGAAACTCATCGTTTCTGTTTAGTGACTGGTTTCCGGCAATAAATTGAATGGTGATATCGTTTTTACCTTTTATAATATTGTTTTTAGGCAGAATGATATGTTCGTTACGGAAATCATAATGGGATGTTTGTCCATTAACGGATACCGATTTTATTTTTTCGGACTCTTCTCTGAAGTCGAGAATGATCTCTTGTGGCATATCCAGATTAAATTCAATGGTAATCTCTCCATTTACCGGAACTGATTTTTGTTCAGGGATGGCGAAGTATAGTTTATACTTCAACTCTTTAATTTCCTGTTTGCGTAGTGCTGCCAGTTCCTGGGAAACACCCTTGTCATAAAGGTGAGGATTGTTTGTTGGCTGATGACAGCTGCATAATAAGCAGCATATAAGAATAAGATTTCCGATATATGTTTTCATCATCTAAAGTTTATCTTGATTATCGGCGGCAATTTTTCGGATGCCGCGCTGTGAAGCTATGAATGCACCTCCCAGTACTCGTTTCCCCTCATAAAAGACAGCTGACTGTCCGGGTGCGATGGCAGATGCTTCGGAAAGAAAACGAATCAATAATTGCTTATCATTCAATACAAGAACATGGCATGGAATAGGTTTGCTACGATAGCGGATGCGTACAGCCAAATCCTTACAGTCCAATAATTCCTGCATATCTGTTATGTGGTAGTCTTCCACCAGCATGTATTCTGTTTTAAGTTCTTCGGCATCCCCCAGCATAACTGTATTTTTTTCAGCATTGATGCGTAATACGTATGCCGGATGCCCTAAGGCAATTTCCAGACCTTTGCGTTGGCCTATCGTATAATAAGGAAACCCTTTATGCTGGCCTATCTTGACCCCTTTACTGTTTACAAACCATCCCGGACCTACTTGTGCGTCAATATCCGGACATTGTGCGCGCAGAAAGTCCCGATAATCTCCTTCTATAAAGCAGATTTCCATGCTTTCACCTTCACGGGCCTTTGCCTCAAAACCCTTCTGACGGAGATATTCCCGTACCTCTTGCTTGGTATAAGTTCCCAATGGAAAGAGAAAGCGTTGAAGTATCTCCTGAGGAAGTTTCCATAAAAAGTAGGATTGATCCTTTGTCTGGTCATCTCCCGCTACGATATACAGTTTCCCCTTACGTTCTTCCAATCTGCAATAATGTCCGGTAGCGATATGCGCACAATTCGTCTGGTCGGCCCATTCACAGAGAATCCGTTCTTTGAATAGCGGGTTGCAAAGCACACAAGGGTTGGGGGTTCTTCCCTGCATATATTCATCAATAAAGTGTTTTACGATAATCTGTTTGAACTCTTTCCGCACATCCGCTACATGGTGTTCTATCCCCAGCCGTTCTGCCAAAGCTCTTGCCTCCAATACATCATCAGGTTCATTTTGGCCAGGAGTGGAAAAGCGGGAAGGGACATCCCACGTCCTCATGGTTACTCCTACCACTTCATATCCTTGTTCTTGCAGCATGATACAGGTGGCGGAGCTGTCTATTCCGCCACTCATCCCTACCAGGACTCTTTTATCTCTGTTACTCATTATATAAATAATTCAGGTTCACGACGTGCCGCACATTTTTCGTGTAGCATGGGGGTGTAAGGAGTGTTAAAAACCCGTGCGCCATTGGGGCATTCTTTTACGCAAGCACAGCATTTGATACATTGGGCAATTTCTGTCTCTATTTTGCCTTCATCGCTTAATGCAATGGCATGAGTAGGGCATACTTCGATGCATTCGCCACAGGCGAAACATTCTTCTGTGCAGACTGGGGCGGCAGGAGTAGAGGGGCCTACAAAGCGATAAGGCACATTTCCTCTCATGTAGAAATCGGACAATGTTTCGTCTTTCTCCAGTTTTGCCAAACAGTCTTTCCCAAATTGTTCTGCAATCTGTAAATCGGTGGCGTCCGGACGGCCCTCTGCGATGGGCATATCCGGACGGCTATAGCTGTGCTCACCAATAAAGGCACCGGCTGCCAACGGGATAAATCCCAATTGAATTGTTTCATCTCTTAATTCGACCAATGCATCTTCGTAATCGCGGTTGCCATATACTGTGACTAAAATAACCGGAGCGTTACTCCCTTTTAATCTTCGTAACCGTTGTAATGCTATTGGGGCTACCCTTCCTGCATATACGGGAACTGCAATGATAGTGATAGAACCTTTGATTTCTATCGGGCTACTATCCTCATCTGTAGTGAGGTCTATTTCTATTCTTCTCCCCATACCTATACTCTCTCCGATGGCACGGGCTATTTTCGCGGACGTATGTGTAGGCGAAAAAAAGACGATGTGATTGCTTGTATATGTTTTCATAGACGCAAATATAGTGACTTTTGTCCAAAGGTAACCAATATATAGATAAGATGTACAAGTATATCGAGGATTATTATAATGTGAATGTAAAATATGATTGTCGGAATGACATCCTATGGCTTCTGTTAATAGAAGTGACACAGTAGTAGATGTAGGTTAAATTATGCTTATCGGTGAACAATAAAAAGCCTGTGTTTATGGAAGTTAAATAATTTTTAACCGGAAAATAGGTGACATGATATTATGTAGCAATTGCCGGCCTTTACTGGTCAAAATTGTTGTATAAAAGGAGAATATCAGACTTCCGGTTTTCTTTTTGTCGAGAAAAAAGTGCGTTTTGTCTGTTGTAAGCCTTACTTTGCCAATGTGTTTATACTATATATATAAGGTATATAGTGAAAGTAATTACTGACTTTAATGTACTTTTAAGGCTTTCTATAGTTGTTTGTGAGGTAAAGAATATATAGATATTCCTATTTCTTAAAATATTCCTGTATTTTATAAAGATTTTTAGTGGAAACTCTTGCAGAATAGAGTAAAATGGGTACTTTTGTCCGATGAAATTATGGCTATTATAGAAACAGATTAAAATATGGATGCTCTATTTCAAACGCAAAGCAATGAGCTTTCTACTACAACGCAGAAAGAAAAGCTGTTTAAAGATGCAGAACGGCAGTGGAATATACTGTCCTCTGAGAAAGGAGCGTCCGGAAGAAAAGTTGATTTTGAAATCTATAAAAGCATTTTGTATAACCTAGAAATCAGAAAAGTATATTTGGATTCAAAGCTCTCTTTAGAAAAGTTTAGTTCAATAGTCGGCACGAATACGACCTACCTGAGTAATACGGTGAACAACTACTTCGGCTGCAACTTCAAGCGGCTGATAAACTCCTACAGGGTTGCCCGCGCCAAGGAGCTGCTGGAGGGTGATGAGTGCCC
>Ga0129316_1000044_pt1 | contig 97305 bp, 84 predicted proteins | sample Cm1ome_2_FD_94429 | JGI IMG/M metagenome (GOLD analysis project Ga0129316, IMG submission 94429) | Eastern black-and-white colobus group fecal microbial communities from Wisconsin, USA - Cm1022B metagenome | ecosystem: Host-associated > Mammals > Digestive system > Large intestine > Fecal...
GCCATAGCCTTCGATTACGCCGGCAGCAGCCAATTTGGAAATGCTGTCATAAGCCCAGTGGCCGGCAGGAACATCAGAGAACGGATTTGCAGCATAAGCGCTGGCAGTTACGCCAAGAGCCATTGCCATTGCAAGTACTAAGGATTTTTTCATTATGTTTTCCTCCTTTAGGAAATTATATTTTTACAAAACTTCCTTTATGGTTTCCGCCCGGCCTGCCCACTGCGAGTTGCCTTGTTTCCTCTAGTATCGTGCCCGGTTTTTGCCTTATTCGGAAGCTTTATAAACAATTTTTTTGCTGAGAAAAATTTTTAGCAGGGGTGCAGCCAAAATATTTTGGGGTGCATCAGCAAAGCTTTGACAAAAACTCCGGACGCCGTATGTGGATGTTAGCATGGTTTGAAGACCTGCACGGCATCCGAATGTTTTGTCAAAGAAAAAGGATTGAGCCGGTAGGCATCCAGCCCACATCCTTTGCGCAAGGAAGAGTTCGTCTCGCTGCGGATAAAAAACCTATCACCCCTGATAGGCAATCTCTCATGTCCGCACCTTGCTTCGGGTACATTATAGCACATTTGTACCCCCCCGCAAGACTTATTAGAAAAACTTTTGAAGAAAATTAGAAATTTTAATATATTTTTTTCTATTTTACTTCGGCATTAGCCTGACGGCTGCTGCGCAGCCGGTCTTGCCAATTCGTAAAAGCTTGTGTACTCTTGCATAAAAAAACGGCTGGCAGTTCTTATACACTGCCAGCCGTCAAAATCCTTGTAATTGAAAAAGCAACTCGTTTTAAATTTTCGTTTTAATTTTTTTTAAGCAGCCGCTTACTTCTCCGCCCTATTGATGGCACAGATAATGCCTTTGAGCGCTGCCACGTTAATATTGGCATGAATGCCAGCGCCAAAAATGTGCTTGCCGTCCTGCTTTTTCAGCTCGATGTAGCAAATGCCCTGAGCGTCCGAGCCGCGTGAAACTGCATGCTCATGGTAATTAACAAATTCATAACCGGTCACGCCCACGCCTGCCAAAGCCTGGAAGAAGGAGTCAATAGGCCCGTTGCCAACGCCGGTAATATATTTTTCCGTTCCTTCAATAGTAACGGAGCCTTCAAAACGGCTGTGTACGGAGCCGTCTGCCTCGTTAAGCTCCGTAAAACGGTGACGCACCAACGCATATTTTCCCTGCAAATCGATATATTCCTTTTGGAAAAGCTCTATAATCTGCTCGCTGCTCAGTTCGTCGCCGTAAGCGTCAGCAGCTGCCTTGACAATATTGCCAAATTCCGGATGCATTTCTTTGGGCAGATTATAGCCCACAGCATGCTGCAAAACAAAAGCCGCGCCGCCCTTGCCAGATTGGCTGTTAATGCGAATAACAGGCTCGTATTCGCGGTGCAGATCGGCAGGATTTATCGGCAGATAAGGAACCTCCCAAAAATCGGTTCCGCTGTTTTTCATATACTCATAGCCCTTGCGAATAGCGTCCTGATGCGAGCCGCTGAAAGCGGTAAACGCCAGCTCGCCTGCATAAGGCTGACGCTCGGGTACGCGCATTTTAGTACATTCCTCGTATACCTTTTTAATGTCAAGAATATGCGAAAAGTCCAAATTTGGCTCTACGCCCTGCGTAAACATATTCAAAGCCACCGTAACAATATCAAGATTGCCCGTGCGCTCGCCGTTGCCAAACAACGTGCCTTCAATACGATCGGCTCCGGCCATCAGCGCCAACTCGGCAGAAGCAACGCCGGTGCCGCGATCGTTATGGGGATGGATGCTGATAATAGCCGCCTCGCGATTGCGCATTTTACGGCAGAAATACTCTATTTGGTCGGCATAAGTATTAGGCGTAGACATTTCTACCGTAGAAGGCAGGTTCAGAATAATGGGGTTTTCTTTATCAGCGCCCATTTCCCGCATTACTGCTTCACAAATAGCAATAGAAAAATCAATTTCCGTGCCGGTAAAGCTTTCGGGAGAATATTCATAGCGAATATTCATGCCGCTACGCGCTACTTCCTCCTCGGTCAGCTGCTTAATGAGACGCGCGCCCTGCACGGCAATTTCTGTAATGCCCTCCATATCCTTGCCAAAAACAACCTTGCGCTGCAAGGTAGAAGTAGAATTATAAAAATGAATGATAACATTTTTTGCGCCGCGCACTGCCTCAAAGGTTTTGCGAATCAGCTCTTCGCGCGCCTGTACCAGCACCTGTACGGTTACGTCGTCGGGAATGTGCCCGCCCTCAATCAGAGTGCGTAAAATTTCGTATTCCGTTTCCGAAGCAGAAGGAAAGCCTACTTCAATTTCTTTAAAGCCTACATCCACCAAAGTGTGAAAAAATTTCAGTTTTTCTTCAATCCCCATAGGCGTAATCAAAGCCTGATTGCCGTCGCGCAAATCTACGCTGCACCATACGGGAGCCTTGGTAATAATTTTTTCCGGCCATTGACGGTCGGGAAGATTTACACGATTAAAAGGCACATATTTTTTCTCTTGCTGCATTTTTCTTCCTCCAAAAAAATAATCCGCCCCATAGCTTAAATTGCCAGGGGCGGGGAAATTTCCACGCGGTACCACCCTAATTCAGTCGCTCAAGCGACCCTCTAAAGCCTCCACCAAGGCTATCGTCTGTAACGTGACTGCACGTCCTTCCCTACATATCAGGAAAGCAACTCCGGGATCAGTATCCATATAATTTCCGGTACCGCTTTCCACCAGCCAGCGGCTCTCTTGAACCTTTCGTTATATCTTCTTCCCTTCACTGTCTTTTAGGGGCGATTTGTAGTTGTTGAAAAATATTTTACTTGCTTTCTTTTCTCTTGTCAACAAATGTCTAAATTTATTTTTCGTAAACAACAGCTATGTAAAGATTGATACAATGGTTAAGCCATTTGCTTTTATATAGCTATTTTATCGCCTTGCCGGTAGCAAAATAATGGTATTACTTTTGCTGTTCAATCATTATACAAAACGAGACCATACTGCAAAACAGGTCATTGCAGCATAGTCTCGCCATTTACCTCACACAACCGGATTATTTAATCGTACTGAAAACAGCGCAAACATGGGGTATAATCCATGCCTGCTACTTCTCTTGTTTTAAAGGAATATAATTATTATTCAGCCCAAACGGTTTTCATCAGTTTGGAATATTCTTCGTTCAAGTGTTTCAAAACAACGTCAATTACTGCGTGTACCAATTCGGGCATAAATTCGTCGTCGGTAGTGGGAATGCAGCTTTCAATAACAATATCGCCGTTAGCATTAGCATAATATTTAAACACCTTATAGTTTTCGTTTAAGCTGTTCAAATGTGCCATAACGGCTGCTTTATTTTTCTCTTTAACCAAGCCTGCGCCTACGCGAACCTGCAACATTACATAGATGCTGTCGTCAATTACCAGCATGGTAGGCAGGTTTTGCCCTTCTACTTCCATAGCGCTGCGGTAAACCACAGGATTCATGTCCCCTTCAGCCTCTTGAATTTGAAAAACATTGATATTTTTTTCATTTAAGAAATTAGTAAATTTCTCTGCCTTAATATTCATCATAAGGACCTCTCTTTCACATCACTTGATATTATTATACACTATAATTGATTATTTTTGAAGAACTAATATTTGTATAATAGGTGAATTTTCCTAAACAGGCTTATATTAACGATGCTCGCCGCAGGTGCAGGCAGGATTTTCTTCTTTAGCTTCTAAAAGCGCCAAAGCAAATTCGTAGCCATATTCTTCTGCTGAGGTTAAATTATTTTCCTGCGGCGTCCATTTGCAGTTTAGTCCGGGAATAACCTCCTTGCTAAAGGTGCGCAGCATTTCTTCCATATCCTTCTGCGCGCCGCCTGCCCAGCCAAAGGTACCAAAGGCCGCAGCCTTTTTGCCTACGGGAGCAAGGCCCTTCAAATAAGTCAGCAAAGAACCCATACTTGGCAGCATACCGCTGTTTAAGGTTGGCGAGCCTACCAAAAATCCGGAGGCCGTAAAAATATCTGCGGCAATAGTGCTGTTAGGCGTAGCGCTCAGCTTGTAAACCTTTACGGTAACGCCTGCTCTCTGCGCGCCGCGAGCGATAGCGCGCGCCATTTTTTCTGTGCCGCCCCACATGCTGTCATAAGCAATTACCAAGCTGCCGTCGCAAACACCCTCGCCCCAACGGCGATAGCATTTCACAATTTTAGCAATATTTTTACGCCAAATTACGCCGTGGCTGGGCAGAATCATATTAATCTCCAAAGAACCTACCTTATTCAATGCTTTACCAATCAGCTTAGCGTATGGGCATAAAATATTGGCAAAATATTTACGCGCTTCGTAAAATAAATCTGCCTCGTCCACTTCGTCGTCAAAGCGTTTGCTGGTAGCGTAATGTTGACCAAAAGCGTCGTTGGAGAATAAAATTTTATCCTCTGCGCAGTAGGTTGCCATACTGTCAGGCCAGTGCAGCATCGTCATCATGGCGAAGGTCAAATTGCGCCTGCCAATATTTAAAACAGCGCCGTCCTTAACTACTTCAAAATTAAAAATATCTCCGTAATGCTGAATAGCTTCATTTTTCCCGGCCATAGAAATAATAAATTTGGCTTTGGGACAGGCCTTAGCCAAAGCAGGCATAGCGCCGCTGTGGTCCGGCTCCACGTGATTGATAACAATGTAATCAATGCTCTCCAAAGGCGTTACCTGCTTAATGTTGCGCAGCAAGTCCTCGGTAAAGGGCGCCTTCACCGTATCAATCAAGGTAATTTTTTCATCCATAATCAAATACGCGTTATAGGTGGCGCCGCGTTCGGTTTTATAACCGTGAAAATCGCGTACTGCCCAATCCTGTACACCAACGTCATAAATATTTTCGACAATTTGCATAGGCTTCATAAGCTTTTCTCCCTTCTCTTTTCATCCGTAAAATTTTTTAGCTTAGTAAATTTCTCTGTCACTTAATTTTTCTACCCGCACACTGCGTTCTTCTTTGTTCAACCGCAAAACTAATTGATGATATTTATTCAGAGTACTGCGATGTCCCACGCTGACCACAGTAGTATTTTTTAGATATTCATGCAGCAGGCTGTACATTTTCGCTTCTGTTTCCTCATCAAGCGCCGAAGTAGCTTCGTCTAAAAACAGCCAAATTGGCTGCTGAATATGCGCACGCACAAAGGCCAAACGCTGCTGCTCGCCTACGGAAAGCACATGGCTCCAATCGGCAGTCATATCCAGCTTATCCTGCAAATAACTTATCCGACAAATTTTCATCAAGTGTATTAATTCTGCTTCAGCCAAGGGCTTAGTGCCTGGATATAATAAAGCCTCTCGCAGTGTTCCCAGCGGCAAATATGGTTTTTGGGGAATAAACATCAGCTTATCCGTGTCCGGCAGATTGATTTTACCTTCCACAAATGGCCAAATGCCTGCAATAGCACGCAGCAAAGTGCTTTTACCACTGCCGCTTACGCCTTTAATCAAAACATTTTCTCCCTGTTGCAGCGTAAAATAAATATTTTTTAACAGCGGCGTACCGTCGGGCAGATTAACCTGCATATTATCCGCACTTACAGCAGCGGAGGTAGCGAAACGCTCTAGGTGAAAACGTTCTGCTTCTGTAGAAACCTCCTGCATGTGCCTGCCAAAGAAAGTTAAACGCATTACCACTGCCTGCCATTGCGCAATGCTGGTATACATATCTACAAAATAAGATAAAGAATCCTGCACGCGTCCAAAGGCGCTGGCAACCTGCATCAGCCCGCCTAAACTAAACTCTTTGCTCAAATATTTGCCCATAGCAGCTACAAAGGGAAAAATAATTGCTATCTGACTATAACCAGAATTAAGCCACACAAGCTGCTTTTGCTTATTAATTAATTTCCAAAAATTATCTAAAAGCAGTCTAAACCGTTCCTTAAAAACCTTGCTTTCCTGTCCCTCGCCGCTATAAAACGCTACACTTTCGGCGCTCTCACGCAAACGAATCATACTGAAACGAAAATCTGCCTCAAATTTCTGTTGAATAAAATTTAGGTGTACCAATTTTTTACCTACTACATGAGTAGCATAGGTACCCAAAATAGAATAAATAAAGGACGCCCAAAAGAGATAACCGTTGATAGTAAAGGTATGTCCCAAAAGCTGAAAAGTTAATGCTCCTGACATACCATAAAGAATCACAACAAAGGACGCAAAAGTGCCAAGCGACTTGATAATACCAATAGTAAAACCAAGCGTCATTTCTACAAACAGCTTTACATCCTCACTGATACGCTGGTCAGGGTTATCCGTATCCTTGCCAAACATCTGTAAATGATAATAGGTTTTGTTTTTGAGCCAAACATCAATGAATTTTGTAGTAAGCCAACGACGCCAGTTTAAAATTAAGCATTGCTGCAAATAATAGGAATATACTGCCAAAATAATATAAATGGCCGCAAGCCAGGAAAAATGGATAAGCTCGTCAAAGATTTTATCTTTTTCGTAATTTTGCAGTGCGCTGTAAAAGCTATTGTTCCACTGATTTAACAGCACCAGCATATAAACAATGCCTAAAGTCAAAGCTATAATACAAAACAATAGCAAAAAAGCTTTTTTCTTTTCTTCTGACTGCCAGTAGCTTTTCGCTAAATTCCATACATCCTTAAAAAATTGCAGTGACAAAGTAAAATTATACACTTGGCTTTCCTCTTTCTATTGGAGTTTTATTTTCTGCCTGATAAAAAGCTTCTTCAAGTAATTATTTAACTTATTATACCATATTTTCCTTATGGCTACTTTTATATTTTTGTGACACTTTGCAAATTTATTACCCTCCTTCAAGAGTATATTGAGGAAACAAAAAAGAGCCCACCAAGAGGTGAGCTCTTAATTTAGCAAAAATTATTTTGCAACAGGACCAATCATAGCCAGCATGGTACCAGCAGCAACTGCAGTACCGATAACGCCTGCAACGTTAGGACCCATAGCGTGCATCAGCAGGAAGTTAGCAGGATTGCATTTCTGACCAACTTTTTGAGATACACGAGCAGCCATAGGAACTGCAGATACGCCTGCAGAACCAATCAACGGGTTGGTTTTGCCGCCGTCTAATTTGCACATCAAAGTACCGAAAATAGCGCCCATAGCAGTACCAGCGATGAAAGCCACCAAGCCTAAGCAGATAATCAAAATGGTTTGATAGTTCAGGAAGGATTCTGCGGACATGGTGCAACCAGTACCGGTAGCCAACATGATGGTTACAATGTTCATCAAAGCGTTTTGAGCGGTGTCGGAAAGACGATCCAAGCAGCCAGCTTCTTTGAACAGGTTACCAAGCATCAGCATACCAATCAATGCGGTTACAGAAGGCAGTAACAAGGAAATAACGATGGTGCACATGATCGGGAATACAATCTTTTCAAATTTGGAAACAGGACGCAATTGTTGCATAACAATTTTACGGTCATGTTCAGTGGTGCAGAGCATCATAATAGGAGGCTGAATCAGCGGAACCAAAGACATGTAGGAGTATGCAGCAACGGCGATAGCACCTAACAGTTGGGGAGCCATTTTAGCAGCCAAATAAATGGAGGTCGGGCCGTCAGCACCACCGATGATACCGATAGCAGCAGCCTCTTGTACAGAGAAGCCGAGCAGCATAGCGCCCAACAAAGCGATAAATACACCGCCTTGAGCAGCAGCGCCCAACAACAAAGTTTTCGGGTTAGCCAGCAAAGGACCAAAGTCGGTCATTGCGCCTACACCCAAGAAAATCAACGGAGGGAATACTTCGTGGTGAATGCCGTATGCGATTACGGACATAACGCCAGGTTGTTCGAAACCGTTTTTAGGAATGTTTGCAAGAATGCAACCAAAAGCGATAGGGGAAAGCAGCAAAGGCTCGAAACCTTTACCTATAGCCATATAAAGCAGGATCAGGCCTACAATAATCATGATTACGTGACCGCCAGTCAAAGCGGAAAAGCCGGAATCTGCCCATACGGAAGACAGTGCAACTATAAATGCTTCCATTTAATATCCTCCCAATATTTAATTTGTGGAAGGCCTCGGGATTAGAGGCCCTCCATAGCTTTTAGGATTTTAAAACTTAGTGATATTGCGAACTACCAACTAAGAATTAGAGAACGATCATAACGTCGCCGGTAGCAACGGTTTGACCTGCAGCAACGCGAACGTCGGATACAGTGCCGTCAGCCGGAGCCATGATTTCGTTTTGCATTTTCATAGCTTCCAGAATCATCAGAACGTCGCCAGCTTTAACAGCGTCGCCAGCTTTTACGTTAACGGACAGAACTTTGCCCGGCATAGGAGCGGAAACGGTGGTAGCGCCTGCAGCAACAGGAGCAGCAGCTTTCGGAGCGGGAGCCGGAGCCGGAGCAGCTTTCGGAGCGGGAGCCGGAGCAGCAGCTTTCGGAGCAGCAGCTTTCGGAGCAGAAGCTACAACGCCAGCTTCTTCAACTTCAACTTCGTATGCGGTACCATTAACGGTGATAGTATACTTTTTCATGGATATAATCCTCCTTAAAATCTCGATTTTTTAAAAATTAAAATTGCAAATTTGCATTAGAAGCATTCTTTACGAACGCTAATAGCTTCAGCACGAGCATTGATATTCCAAGCACTGGATTTTACACGACGGATGCAAGCGATGTCTTCAACGCTGCAGCCACATGCTGCTACTGCTGCTGCGATAACAGCGATAATTTCGCTATCATCTTGTACCGGGGCAGCAACTGCTGCCGGTGCGGGAGCTGCTGCCGGGGTAGGAGCTACTGCCGGTTTAGCAACTTTTTTTTTAGTCGGATCTACAACTTGGATTAAGCTCATCAATACGCCCAAAGCAATCAGAACACCGAATACGATGGTCATGTTGATAATAGCAATTAACCAAGGGTTAGTGGTAACAGGACCCATTTATTTCACCTCATCTTATCTAAAAATAAGTTCTTAAGCTCTAAGCAGCTTGTGAATTACAAAGGAATGTTGCCGTGGCGTTTTGCCGGACGGGTTTCGCGTTTGCTTTCCAACATTTGCAGAGCGTTGATGATGGTGGGACGAGAGTTTTTAGGTTCGATAACCATGTCAACCATGCCGCGCATTGCTGCTTGGTACGGAGTAGCGAAGTTGTCGATATACTCTTTGGTCTTAGCTTCAACATCAGGATCTTTACGGAAAATGATGTTAGCTGCGCCAGCAGGACCCATAACTGCGATTTCAGCGGTCGGCCATGCAATAACTTGGTCAGCGCCCAAGTCTTGAGAGCACATTGCCAGGTAAGAGCCGCCGTAAGCTTTACGGGTTACCAAAGTAATTTTAGGAACGGTTGCTTCAGAGTAAGCATACAGCATCTTAGCGCCGTGACGAATGATGCCGCCGTATTCTTGGTTGCAACCAGGCAGGAAGCCAGGAACGTCAACCAGGTTCAGCAGAGGAATGCCGAAAGCGTCGCAGAAGCGAATGAAACGAGCGGATTTGTCGGAAGCATTGATATCCAAGCAGCCAGCCATTACTTTCGGTTGGTTAGCGATAATACCTACAGTTTGGCCATCCATACGAGCGAAGCAGGTAATGATGTTCTTTGCCCAGTATTTTTGGTTTTCATAGTATTCGCCGTTATCTACGATGGATTTAATTACATCGTACATATCATAAGCTTGGTTGGAGTTATCCGGTAACAGAGTATTCAGGCTGTCATCGGTACGCATCGGGTCATCACCAGTCTCAACAATCGGAGCGCCTTCAACGTTGTTGGAGGGCAGGAAGCTGAGCAGGTAACGGATTTGTTGCAAGCAGTCTTCGTCATTTTCAGCAGCAAAGTGAGCAACACCAGAAGTGCTGTTGTGGGTCATAGCGCCACCCAGTTGTTCTTGGGTTACATCTTCACCGGTTACGGATTTAACTACTGCAGGACCGGTAATGAACATTTTAGAAGTGTTCTTTACCATGTAGATGAAGTCGGTCAGAGCCGGGCTGTAAACAGCGCCGCCAGCGGAAGGACCCATGATTGCAGAAATTTGGGGAATAACGCCAGAAGCAATGGTGTTCTCGAAGAAGATCTTACCATAGCCAGCCAGAGCGTCGATAGCTTCTTGGATACGAGCACCGCCGGAATCGTTCAGGCCAACCAACGGAGCGCCCATTTTCAGAGCCAAGCGTTGAACCTTAACAATTTTAGCAGCATGCATTTCACCAAGAGAACCGCCTTCTACAGTGAAGTCTTGTGCGAATACATAAACCAGACGGCCGTCGATGGTGCCGTAACCGGTGGTAACGCCTTCACCAGGAAGTTCTTTCTTTTCTTGACCGAAGTTGTAGCAACGATGACGAACGAAACGATCCAATTCAACAAAGGTACCTTCGTCGAGCAGTGCAGCGATTCTTTCACGAGCAGTCATTTTGCCGGATTCATGTTGTTTAGCAACACGTTTTTCGCCGCCAGCAGCCAGAATTACTTCGGCTTTTTTGAGCATTTTCTCAATTCTTTCTTGAGTAGACAAATCTTACACCTCCATCATATTTGGGAGAACAAATTTTATATACATATGCTGAAGGCACATCACTTGTGTGCCTTCAGCACAATGTATCAATAATAAATTACCTAACTAAACTAACTAAAAGTTCTAGTTTTAATTAGTCAACATAGGTAGCCATCGGTTGGCAAACTTCGAGCAGCAGACCAGCAGATTTCGGATGAACAAAAGCGATCTTCATTTGGCCAGCGCCATTACGAGGAGCTTTGTCAATCATGCGAACGCCAGCAGCGGTCATATCAGCAATAGCAGCTTTGATGTCATCAACGCGCAGAGCCATATGTTGGATGCCAGGGCCGTTTTTAGCAACATATTTGCCGATAGGGCCATCGCCGTTTTCAGTGATGTCAACAAGGAGCTCAATCAGGGTTTCGCCGCAAGGAACGAAAATGGTAGCAACGCCTTGTTCTTTAACTTCTTCAGTACCGGTAGCTTTCAGACCGAGAACCTCAGTGTAAATTTTTGCAGCTTCTTCCAAAGTACCTGCACAAGCTACGCCAATGTGGTCAACACAAATAGTCTTGAATGCCATAATAAATTCCTCCTAAAAAATTAATTTTGGTGGTTTTATTTTAAAACTTTACCAACAATATCATCAACGACAGAGTAAGGTTCAATTTCACGGCTTTGCATCTTAACTACAAGAGCATCAAAGCTTTCAGTTTGAATAACTTCCCTGTCGATGTAGCGATTAACGCGGTCGTTAAGCATAGCCTCAACTTCGTTTTTAATACGTTTTTTGCGGATATCGCTTAATTTACCGGAATCAATTAAATATGCCTTGTGAGCCTCAATGGAGTCCACAACAGCCTCTATACCTTCACCCTTGCTGGCGATGGTCCTGTTAATCGGAGGACGCCAGCCAACATGTTCGGGATTTAATTCGAGCATCATTTCAATCTCAATGTTGAGCTTGTCTGTACCTTCACGGTCAGCTTTGTTAATCGTGAAAAGGTCACCGATTTCAAGTATACCTGCTTTAATAGCCTGGATATCGTCGCCCATGCCAGGGATAACAACTACCATAGTAGTATCTGCGGTTTTTACAATATCAACCTCAGATTGACCTACACCTACGGTTTCAACGATAATAACATCCATGCCATAAGCATCCATTAATTTAACAGCGTCACCTGCTTTTTGGGACAGGCCGCCGAGGCTGCCACGGGTAGCCATAGAACGAACGAAGATGCCTTCATCGGCCATCAGATCCATCATTCTAATACGGTCACCAAGAATAGCACCGCCAGAATACGGGCTAGTGGGGTCAATCGCTACGATGCCTACGGTTTTACCGCGTTTGCGATATTCTTTAGCGAGTTTATCAGTTAATGTACTTTTACCAGCACCCGGAGGGCCAGTGATACCAATTACATAAGCATTACCAGTATGAGGATAGATCTCTGTCATAATTTTGACAGCGTCATCGTATTCATTTTCAACAGCAGTGATTGCCTTAGATAATGCAAGACGAGAATGACTTAATAATTTATCTACTATTTCCATAGTTCACACCGCCTTGTCAGATTGTGAATATTTGATAAGGCAAGCCGGGACAAACCCGGCTTGCACTTATAGGTTAGGGATAAAATTATTTAACGTTAGCTTTAATGCATTCAACGATTTTGCTGGTCGGGGTGCCAGGAGTGAATACTTCGGTGATGCCAGCAGCTTTCAGGCCAGGGATGTCAGCGTCAGGAATAACGCCGCCGCCGAGAACCAGAACGTCGTTCAAGCCTTTTTCTTTCAGCAGTTCAACAACTTTCGGGAACAGGGTGTTGTGAGCGCCGGACAGCAAGGACAGAGCAACAACTTGTACGTCGTCTTGCAGAGCAGCTTCAGCAATTTGTTCCGGGGTCAGACGGATACCGGTGTAGATAACTTCAAAACCAGCGTCGCGCAGAGCACGAGCTACAACTTTAGCACCGCGGTCATGGCCGTCCAGACCGGGTTTAGCAACTAAAACTTTAATGTTAGCCATTGTAAAATACCTCCGTATATGTTAGTGTTTACAAATTAGAGAGTGGTATGAGGTTGATATTCGCCGAATACTTTTCTCATAACGCCGCAGATTTCACCTTCGGTAGCATATGCACGAACTGCGTCGAGGATCAAAGGCATCAGGTTTACAGATTCGTCTGCGCAACCAGCTTCCAGAGCAGCCAAGGTTTCAGCAACTTTAGCATTGTCACGGCGAGCTTTCAGAGCAGCAATCTTTTCAGCTTGCAGTTTGCCTACAGAGCCGTCTACGCGCAGCAAGTTTTTCGGAGCTTCTTCCTCTTGGGTGAATTTGTTAACGCCAACGATGATACGGTCGCCTTTTTCAATTTCCATTTGCCATTTGTAAGCGGAATCTTGAATTTCTTTTTGGATGTAGCCTTTAGCGATAGCTTCAGGAGCGCCACCAATTTCGTCGATCTTCTCAATGTATTCCCAAGCTTCTTTCTCGATCTTGTCGGTCAAAGCTTCTACATAGTAGGAGCCGCCCAACGGATCAACGGTGTCAGCCAGGCCGGATTCGTAAGCAACGATTTGTTGGGTACGCAGAGCGATGGTTACAGACTCAGTGGTCGGCAGAGCCAAAGCTTCGTCTTTAGAGTTGGTGTGCAAGGATTGAGTGCCACCCATAACAGCAGCAGCAGTTTGCAGAGCAACACGAACGATGTTGTTGTTAGGTTGTTGAGCGGTCAACATGGAACCAGCGGTTTGGGTATGAACGCGCAGCATCATGGATTTAGCTTTTTTAGCGCCAAAACGCTCTTTCATAACTTTGGACCATACACGACGGGAAGCGCGGAATTTAGCAACTTCTTCGAGTACGTTGTTATGAGCATTCCAGAAGAAGGACAGACGGCCAGCGAAAGCGTCAACGTCCAAACCAGCTTTGATAGCAGCTTCTACATAAGCAATGCCGTCAGCGATGGTGAATGCAATTTCTTGAGAAGCGGTAGAACCAGCTTCACGAATGTGGTAACCGGAAATGGAGATGGTGTTCCACAGAGGTACGTTCTTGGAGCAATATTCAAAAATATTGGTGATCAAACGCATAGAGGGTTTCGGCGGGAAAATGTAGGTGCCGCGAGCAGCATACTCTTTCAGAATATCGTTCTGAATGGTACCACGCAGTTTGTCAGCGGAAACACCTTGTTTTTCAGCAACTGCAATGTACATAGCCAACAGTACGGATGCAGGAGCGTTGATGGTCATAGAAGTGGAAACTTTGTCCAAAGAAATTTGGTCAAACAGGATTTCCATATCTGCCAGGGAGTCGATAGCTACGCCTACTTTACCAACTTCGCCTTCAGCCATCGGATCGGTGGAATCATAACCGATCTGAGTCGGCAGGTCGAATGCGCAGGACAGGCCGGAACCACCGTTAGCCAGCAGGTAACGATAACGTTTGTTGGATTCTTCAGCGGTGGAGAAACCAGCATACATACGCATGGTCCAGAAACGGCCACGATACATGGTGGGTTGTACGCCACGGGTGTAAGGATATTCACCAGGGAAGCCCAATTTGGTCATGTAGTCAAAGCCTTCACCAAGATCAATCGGGGTGTACAGTCTGTTAGGAACCAGGTTTGCGCGTTCAGGGTTTTTTACCAGTTTAGCTTCAACGTCAGCGTTGTATTTTGCTAAACCAGCTTTAATTTCTTCAAATGCCATTCTCAAATCCTCCTTAAAATATTTGGTTTGCATATTTCGGATTGGACGGATCCGAAATGATGGTGAGAGTGTCCGTCAAAGACGGTATATGGCAAAGCCATAAGGCCTCGTCAACATTTTATATATACTTGCCGATAGGACTCACACCTATCGGCAAGTACCTTACATAGTTTAACCTATTTCGAGAAACTTCTCAAGGGGTATTGAAAAGTTTTTTAGATTATTTAACCATACCTTCCATGGAGCCGGTTTCGTTGAACAGTTTGTAGCAATCGAAAGCTTCTGCCAGGATGTGCGGAGTTTGGCTGTTGCCGCAAGCTTCGCAAGCGCGTTTGAAGTAATCATACAGCCAAGGTTGATATTTCGGGTTAGCGATTTGATCAATGATGATCGGAGCTTTTTCTTTCGGAGTCAGGCCGCGCAGGTCTGCAACGCCGCGTTCGGAAACGATAACGTCAACGTCGAGAGTTGCATGGTCAATATGGCTGCAGAAAGGAACTACGGAAGAAATCTTACCGCCTTTAGCCAAGGAGTTGGTGAAGAATACGGTCAAGTAGCCGTTACGAGCGAAGTCACCGGAACCGCCAACACCGTTCATCAGCTTAGTACCGCAAACATGAGTAGAGTTAACGTTACCATAAATATCAACTTCGATAGCGGTGTTCATAGCGATAACGCCGATACGACGAGCAACTTCAGGGCTGTTGGAAATTTCTTGAGGACGGAGCAGTAAGTATTTCTTGTAGAATTCAACGTTCTCATAGAATTTCTTTTGGCACTCAGGAGAAGGAGTCAGAGCGGTACCGGAAGCAACACGAAGTTTGCCAGCGTCGATCAGGTCGAACATACCGTCTTGAATAACTTCGGTATAAACGGTCAGATCTTCAAAGTCGGAGTTAACCAGGCCATTGATAACTGCGTTAGCAACAGAACCTACGCCAGATTGCAACGGCAGCAGGTTTTTCGGCAGACGGCCTTCTTTAACTTCGTTTTTCAGGAAGTTAACCAAGTTAGCGCCCATGTGCTTAGCGTCTTCGTCGATTTCGCCCAAAGGACGAACTTTATCGGTGATGTCGCAAGGAACTACAGCAACGATTTTGTCGAGTTCGCAAGGAATATAGGTGGTACCAATGCGGTCTTCCGGAGCGGTAACCGGGATCGGTTGACGGTTAGGAGGATCCAGAGGAACATAGGAGTCATGCATGCCTTCCAAGCCTACAGGTTGGGTGGTGTTAACTTCTACGATAACTTTGTCAGCGCCAGCTACATAAGAGGAGCTGTTACCCATGGAAGTAGTCGGAATCAGACCTACCTTGCCATCGCCCAGGTCGTTAATTTTGCAAACTTCTACGATTGCAACGTCAACGCCTTTACGGTTAGCCATGAAACCATAACGAACCATTTGTGCCATGTGGGACAGATGAATATCAGCATATTTTACTTTACCAGCGTTGATAGCTTTACGCATGGTGCCATTGGTTTGATAGGGCAGACGACGATCGATGCAGCCAGCTTGAACCATAGCGTCATCGATTTCAGGACCTACGGAAGCACCGGTCCAAATGTTAACTTTGAAAGGAGTTTTTTTAGCTTTCTCAGCCAGAGCCAGAGGTACAGCTTTCGGATAGCCGGACGGAGTAAAGCCGCTGACACCTACGTTGTCACCGTCTTTTACAAATTCTGCAGCAGCTTCTGCGGACATAACTTTGCCAGCTACTACGTCGCAAATGCGATCTTTAATGTCAATCATGTTTACCTTCCTCCTTATAATTAGGACATTGTGTTTATAGAAGGGATACCCCCTTCTGCCTATAACTTATCTGCAATTTCTAAATTGAAACCCCAGACAAGGTATTGCCTCTAATTGATTATTTCACAAAGACTTCATAATTTACTATATAGTCTTTTCGACATGACTAGAAAAACTCCTGCTTATCTGCGGAATTTTTTCTAATTTATTTTTCTCTTTTCTGCTACAATTATAACATATTTTCGCTAAAAATTCACCCGTTTTTAGGAAAAATTTTCTATCTTCCCAGCACAGAAACGAAAAATATTATTTTGTATTTTATGCTCAACGACTATTATAATACCAATAAAATTGTAACACCGCAAGCTTTTTCTTTACAAATTTGCGATTTTCTCTGGCAGTCCCCGTGTATGAATAGCTTTTTTGTATTGTTTCAACAGGACTATAAAGGCATTTTGAGCATTTTGTTTTTATACGTCAAACAAAAGTTATCTGTATATAGAAAGATACACTTTCTTATTTCACAAACAATTACGATTGACGCTTTTTCAATAATTTTCGTAAATTGCTTCTGTTTTCTACTTTTGACTGTGTAGTCACAACAAAAACAGCTTTTTTACGGTTATTTTTCTGCTTGCAAAGCATACAGCTTGCCGATAACTTCAAAAGCAGGCTCTTTAGTTGCAGCAATAACAATATCGCTCATGTCAGCCTTGTGCAGTGTTTCCTCTGCTACAGGTCCGTCCCCTGCCACAATAACGCAGGCCAAACCAATCAAGGAAGCAACAGCCGCTACATTCTGATGCCCCTGCATTGTCACCCACACCATGCCCGGCTGTGCCTGCCCCATAACATTGCTCAGCAAATCACCGGCATAACCACCTGCAACTTCTGCGTATAGTGCGTCCTCGGATACCTCCTTAGTCAGCAGCTGTAAATTTAGTTTTTCAAGCATTTCTTTAACTTTCATCATTCTCATCCTCCGTATTGTTCAATATTTTTGGTTCGTGATATATGGGAATCTGCTTTGCCAGTTCCAGCATACCTTGAGAAAGCTTATGTACGCTGGCGCGCAGCTTAAAAATACAGTCTATTTCGTGAGCCTTACCCTGCACAATATCCTCCGCCAAACCCTGGCAGCTGGGAGCGCCGCAGGCGCCGCAATCCAATCCCGGCAACGAGCAGAGCACTTCTTCCATCCGCTCAAACTTTTTCATGGCCTCCATAATGTCGTCATCCAACTGCATCATGGGACGGGGAATCAGCTTTTTGCGGTAAGCTGCCGAAAGAGGAAAATCCTTCAACACCATGGTTTTAGTCATAACCTCGTTTCTATCGCCGGTTTCCCCAGCCTGCATAGCCATAATCCGCTGACGAAGATTACATTCGGCTACAAACTTATTTTCTGCCGCCAAGAGACCGCCTAAGCAGCCTCCTTGACAGGCGTTACACTCTACATAATCAAGCTGCGGCATTTTATTCATAGATATTTGCTCTAAAATATCATAAACATTGTCAATGCCGTGCACGGCAAGACCGTTAGCTGCACCTATGGAGGCCAGCTCGCCGCCGTAGGCACCCCAGCCAAGGCCGTAGGAAGAGCCGGTACGCACGTTAAGCCGATGTTCGCCGCCTAAATTTTTCAGCAGCAGACCATAGATATCACTCATGTTAAAGCTACCGGTCAGCGCCGTCTGCTGTACATCTACGGACTGACGGATATTGGTTTCTTTGGACGGGCATGGCGATATAAACCAAACACCTATTAATTCAGGAGCCAAATTTTTACGTGCAGCCGCTTCTCTTTTAACATAAACAGCAGCCGCTTCTACGGGAGCCAGTACCGGCACTACCTGCTTAATCAGCTCGGGAAATTTTACCTGAATCAAGCGCATCACCGCCGGACAGGCACTAGAAATCAACGGCTTGCGTCCGCCGGTATAATTTTTTAAATAATCCTCAATTTCCCTGGCAATATATTCAGACGCCAAAGATACGTCAAAAATTTCATCAAAGCCTAAATTGTGCAACCCCTGCCAAATATTCTCCAACGGTACGCTTACGGGAAACTGCGCGTACAGCGAAGGCGCAGGCAGTACAATATTATAAGCGTATTCCGCTAAATCCTCCAGCACATCCATTTTCACCGCAAAGGCATGATAAGGACAACCCTCAGCGCAGGCGCCGCAATCAATACAGCGGTCAGCCAAAATCTCCGCCTTACCGTTGCGCACGCGGATAGCCTCCGTCGGACAAAGCTTGACGCAGGATACGCAGCCCTGGCATTTTTCACTTTGTAATTGTACTGAATGATAATATTTCGTCTGAACCATAAATATTATAAATCCTCGCTCTGATGCTTAAACTTCATCACGATAACCGTACCCTCGCCCACCTTGGACTGAATATCAAATTCATCGGAGCATTTCTGCATATTGGGCAGGCCCATACCTGCACCAAAGCCCATTTGACGCACATAATCGGGAGCGGTGGACCATCCCTCCTGCAACGCCTTGTTGATATCCGGAATGCCGGGGCCTTGGTCGCTGACGGTAATCACCGTTGCGTCGGGAAAAACTTCGGCCGCCACGTTGCCGCCGCCCGCATGAATTATAACGTTCATTTCTGCCTCGTAGGTACCAATCGCAATGCGTCGCACGCAGTCGGCAGGAATACCAAGTCGCTGCAGCATTTTTTTTATCTTGGCAGACGCCTCGCCTGCCCGCTCAAAATCTCCGCCTGCACAATCAAAAGTCAGTTTTACAGATTTATTTTCACTCATTTTCTCTTACCTCGCTTATTGCAGCCGCTGATACCTGCGCCGTATAAAATGCCGCAGGCCTCAAACAGAGTACATTCCGTAACTAAAATAGGCAGCATGTCCTCGGCGGCAGCCTCCACAATTTCGTTATCGGGAACCTTACCGCGCACAAAAACAACCGCGCTCAGCTCCGTCATATCAGCAGTGCGCACTACCTGCATATTGGTCAAGCCAGTACACAGCAAAGTGTTGCGTTTGGTAAAGGCCAAAACATCGCTCATCATATCGCTGCCGCAGCAGGTTTCAATTTGGCGGTCAAGATACTTCTCCCCCGCCAATACCTCAGCCTCCAGCAGCCTTTGCACATCCTTTAGATTCATCTTCATCGCTCCTGATAATATCTATACTAATTCTATTTTATTGTACTCTGATTATGTGGGAATGTAAATAGCAAAAAGGACATCACCGCAGGTTGTCAAGTAACCCACAGCATGTCCTGATTTAAAAATTATTTATTTTTCGTCAGCGTTCAATTTAGCGCACAGCATGGTCAAGCCACCTAAAAGCCAAAACAAGAGTCCCATCTGCGTATTAAAATATACGTGATCAGTGAGTCCGCCAATCATAATACCTACCGTCGCCAGCACATAGCCGCGTCCCATAGCCTGTAGCCACAGTCTGCGTCCATGATAGGCTAAATTCCAAGCGTTGGGCAGAAAAATTCCCCACCAAATGCACAGAAAAACCAGCAGTCCATGCCAGCCCAGCTCTGCGCAAACATTAAGAAAAATATTATGGCAATGATACATAATAACGCTCTTATCCGCTAAATAAAAATTATAGGTGGGATAAACAAAGCGATAGCCATACCAGCCTACGCCCCAGGGAAACTCCTCAATAATCCACTTGGTACTTTTTAAATAGGCCATACGCAGCGCAATAGAAGTATCGCCTCCATAGCCGCCCTGAATTGACGCCAGACGCTGCAGCACTGCCGTACCTCCCAGCGCCAAAGCCGCTGCCCCGCCGCCTAGGACAGGCATAAACGCCTTGTGACAGAAAAGCACACAGAACGCCAACAGCATTACGGCACAAGCCAACCAGTTCCCACGGGAATAGGTATAAAGCAGGCACAGAGCCGCCAAAAGACCGGTAGCAAAAAACGCCAGCCGCAATTTTTTATAGCTCTTGTCCATGTTAAAAAAGGCTGCGCTGTAAGCAATCACCAGCACCAAATAGCCTGCTAAAATATTGGGATTGACCAGCGTAGAATATACACGCACCTTTAAATCCGGAAACTGCTTAGGGTCTACCCAAATACCTTCCGCTGTCACACCGAAAACCTTCTGCGCAATACCGATAACGCTTACCAATGCGGAAACAGCTAGAAAGGCTAAGATCAACTGCAACGGTCTTGGCAGCCTGCTAAAATGCCGCCACAAGTTTGGCAGCGTAAAATCGGCTTTTAGTGACGCCAAAGCCTGCTCCACGGAAAGCTTATACGCTACTTGATGTTCCTGCCAGCCATAGCGCAGCAGCACAAAAAACAGCGCGCTGTACTGTCCCGCCACGTAAAGATAATTCCATGAGGAAATAAATTTATTTAGGGAAAAATGCAGCGACACCACGCCTATCACCATCAGCAGATACAACATTCCCTGCTGCCAGTTTTTCAGAACGCAGGACTGCTGCCTGCCCTTGACATAGGCCACCAGCAGCGCCGCCAAAAATGTAGTACCCACGCAAAAAGCAGTAAACTCCTGATGCAGCGGAATCACCGCCACGGTGAATAATAACATGTAATATATTCTATTATCTAGGTAATCAGCAAAACGATTCATTATAGCTATTCCTAAAACCAAATTGAGTAAATATAATAGTTCACGGAGTCATTGAGGTTTTAGCCAATGAGTCGTTGGAACAACAGCAGCAAGTGTCTCGAAAACCAAAAGCTCCCTGCGAACAAATTCTGACCGCAGCTGCGTCGTTGTTCCCGACGAAATTGGCGTTAAGAAACCTCATTTGACGGAGAGAACTATTATATTTACGAAATACAGACCTTAATTCATCTTACTGCGCTGTTCTAACAACATCTTCTTAAACTCACCAACTAAATACAGACTGCCACACACGCAGACAACGCCATCGACACCCGCGCCGTCAATAGCAAGCTTATAGGCCTCTGCCAAATCAGCTACAGGCACCGCATGGGGTCCTACCAGCTTCGCCAAATCTGCAGCCTCCGCCGCACGATACCCTTGGTCCGCACGCACAGTGTACACCACATCATCGCCATGAATCAAGGTCTTGATGACGCCGCTCATATCCTTGTCCCCCATCATGCCAAAGACAAAATGCACCTTCTGCCCCGGATAATACTTGTCCAATGCCTTGCGCAGCGCCTCCGCACCATTGGGATTATGAGCACCATCCAAAATAATATCCGGATGCTGATGAATACGCTCCAAGCGTCCCGGCCACAGCGTATTGGCCACACCGATATGCAAGGCCAGCTCGTTAATGCGGTCATCCTGCTTGGAAACTAATTTGGCAGCCACAATAGCTACACTGGTATTTTTAATCTGGTGCTCGCCTGGTAATTTAATTTCGTACTCGGAGCTATAAGTGTTACCAGCGTAAAGAGTAAATTTTTGCCCCTCCATGGAGCTAGTGACTTCCTCGCCGCGAAAAGCCTTGCCATAAAGATAAACAGGCGCTTCCTTGAACATAGCAAAGCTGATAATGGGTCCCAAGGCTTCATTGCCTTCTGCTGCTGTGACCACGGGCACCTTTTCCTTGATAATGCCAGCTTTTTGCATAGCAATGCGCTCAATGGTTTTACCGCAGCGGTCGGTATGGTCCAAAGCCACGTTAGTAATTACCGAAACCACAGGCGTAATCACATTAGTAGAATCCCACAGACCGCCCATACCAACTTCAATAACAGCGTAATCCACCTTTTGCAGATAAAAATACAAAAAAGCGGCGGCGGTCAGCACCTCAAATTGCGTGGGCTGTTCACATACGCCTTTTTTTACTATGCTGTCGGCAGCTACCTTGACGGCGCTGATAAGCATGGCAAAATCATCGTCGCTGATATCCGTGCCGTTCAAAGTAATGCGCTCATTATATTTTACTAAATGCGGCGAAGTAAATTTACCCACCTTTAAATTAGCCGCCAATAAGATATTGGTTATCATGCTGGTAACAGAGCCTTTGCCGTTAGTGCCTGTTACATGTACGGTTTTAATTTTCTGCTCCGGATTATCAAGCTCCTTTAAGAGGCCCTCAATACGCTCCATCCCCAGCTTAATGCCGAATTTTCCCAGGCTTTCCAAATAGCCCAGGCTTTCCGTATAATTCATATTACCCTCCATAAGTAAGGAAAAGCACAAGAGCAATTTATATGCTCACAGCAGCAGTCGCCCGCCGGTGTGAGCACTAAATTGCTCAAAAAATTTCAATTACAGTGTTTTTAAATAAGCCAGACGCTCGTTGATAGCAGTTTTCTTGCCGTTTAATTCTTCGGCCTTAGCCTTTTCTTTAGCAATAACGGCATCAGGCGCTTTAGCCAGGAAGCCTGCGTTGCCCAGCTTGCCTTCAACGCGGTTCAGCTCTTTGTCAATAGCAGCCAGCTCTTTGTTCAGACGGGCAGTTTCCTTTTCTACGTCGATAAGACCTGCCAGCGGCAGATATACTTCAATGCCGGAAACTACAGCGGCCATAGCGTTCTCCGGTTTAGCGGCAGTATCCGCCAAAACAGTCAGCTCGCTGATACCACCCATCAAATGGATGTAGTTGGCATTGGCCTCTACGCCGGCCTTCAAGTCCGCAGCCACCAGCATGGTTGCCGGAACCTTCTTTCCGGGCGGTACGTTAACCTCGGCACGCATATTGCGAACTGCCTTAATGCTTTCCATGATTGCGCCCATCAGGCGCTCTGCTTCATCGTCAATCAGCGCAGCTTCAGCAAACGGCCATTTAGAAATCATAATGCTGCTTGCTTCATGGGGCAAGCATTGATAAATTTCTTCTGTAATAAACGGCATATAGGGATGCAAAAGCTGCATAGCGCTGGTGAGCACCTTAGCCAAAACATGCTGTGCCGTAGCACGTTCTTCGGCGTTTTCCTTATTGTATAGACGTGGTTTAGCCAACTCGATATACCAGTCGCAGACCTCGCCCCAGATAAAGTCGTAAATCATGCGGCCGGCCTCGCCCAGCTCGAATTTCTCCAACATTTCGGTAACGCCCTTAGAGGTGTGCTGCAAGCGGGAAAGAATCCATTTGTCAGCCAAAGTGTAAGGTGCCAACTTAGCGTTGGGGTCGTAGCCCTCCATATTCATCAAAGCAAAACGGGAAGCATTCCAAATCTTATTGGCAAAGTTACGTGTTGCCTCTACACGCTCCCAATAGAAGCGCATATCGTTACCCGGAGTGTTGCCGGTAATCAGCATAAAGCGCAGAGTGTCAGCGCCATATTTATCAATAACCTCCAAGGGGTCGATACCGTTGCCTAAGGATTTAGACATTTTGCGGCCCTGGCTGTCGCGTACCAGGCCGTGGATGAATACCTTTTCAAAGGGAATATCCTGCATAAATTCCATGCCCATAATCAGCATACGCGCAACCCAGAAGAAAATGATATCATAGCCGGTTACCAATACGCTGGTAGGATAAAATTGATTTAAGAGCGGAGTTTTATCGGGCCAGCCCATAGTAGAGAACGGCCACAAAGCGCTGCTGAACCAGGTGTCCAAAGCGTCTTCATCCTGATGGATATGCGTGCTGCCGCATTTAGGGCAAACAGTTAAGTCGGTACGGCTGGCAGACATTTCGCCGCAGTCGTCGCAATACCAAACGGGAATGCGGTGACCCCACCAAATCTGACGGGAAATACACCAATCGCGGATATTATCCATCCAGCCCGTATAAGTTTTGGTAAAACGTTCCGGTACAAATTGAGTGCGGCCGTCGTTTACGCAGTCTACAGCAGCCTTAACCAAGGGCTCCATTTTTACAAACCATTGGGTAGAAACCAAAGGCTCGACAACACAGCCGCAGCGTTGGCAGTGACCAACAGCATGAGCATGCTCCTCGATTTTTACGAGATAGCCCTCTGCCTCTAAATCGGCAACAATATTTTTACGGCATTCTTCGCGGGTTTGGCCTTCATATTTGCCGGCTTCGGCAGTCATTTTGCCGTCCATACCTATAACCACTACGCTGGGCAGATTGTGACGAATACCCATTTCATAGTCATTGGGGTCGTGGGACGGAGTAATTTTTACAGCGCCGGTACCAAATTCCAAATCAACATAGCTGTCGGCGATAATAGGAATAATGCGTCCGTTGGCAGGCAGGCGCAAGGTTTTGCCTACTAAATGACCGTAACGCGGATCCGCCGGATTAACTGCCACCGCAGTATCGCCGGGAATAGTTTCCGGACGAGTGGTAGCAATAGTCAGATAGGTGCCTTCTTCTTCCACAACCGGATAACGGAAATACCACAGATGCCCCGGATCATCCTTATGCTCTACTTCAATATCAGAAAGCGCTGTGTTGCAGTTTACGCACCAGTTGGTAATGCGGGTGCCTTTATAAATCAAACCTTTTTCAAACAAAGTGCAGAATACTTCGCGCACAGCCTTAGAGCAGCCTTCATCCATAGTAAAGCGTTTACGCTCCCAATCGCAGGAAACACCTAAATGCTTCAGCTGGTTGATAATGCGGTCGCCGTATTGTTCCTTCCATTCCCAAACGCGTTTTAAAAATTTCTCGCGTCCCAAATCATAGCGGGTTTTGCCTTCTTCTTTTTTGATAACCTCTTCTACCTTAATTTGGGTAGCCAAACCTGCATGGTCATAACCGGGCATCCACAGAGTATTGTGACCCATCATGCGGTGCCAACGAATCAAAATATCCTGTAAAGTATTGTCCAGCGCATGTCCCATATGTAATTGGCCGGTAATATTCGGAGGCGGAATCACAATGCTAAAAGCCTTGTTCCCTTCCTCTACTTCAGCATGAAAATAACGATTTTTTTCCCAAAACTCATACCATTTCTTCTCTACGGAAGCAGGGTCATAAGTCTTAGGAATATTGTGCTCCTCGCCCATTGTAAATCCTCCTTAAATTAAAAAGCCCCGTCCTAAAAAGGACAGGGCGCATATTATCGTGGTACCACCTATCTTCTTCACGCAGCAAACGCAAAGCACTCAAAGCACGTAACGTGTGCAGACGTTCCTGCCTACTAATATTTCAGCGGGACAGCTCCCGGACTACAATCTTTACCTCGACACACGCAGCTTGCACCAACCGCTGCCTCTCTCAAGCGCCTACCGGCAAAAATCCTTCCGTTCCTTGCTTTTAGATATATAAATTTTATACATTATATCTTAACAAGTTCACGGGCAGGTGTCAACAGTTTTTAGCAGCCTTTTATTTAATTTCCGCCTTATATTTCAGCACTAAAGCAATCGCTAAACTCAAAATAAAGCAGCCGCTAAAAAAATACAGCGTTACACTGTAGCTATGGGTACGTTCATAAATTTGGCTCAGCAGCAAAGGACCGGCAATACCGGCCAAACCCCAGGCCGTTAAAATGCGTCCGTGAATGGCGCTTAACTGTTTGGTACCGTAAATATCGCTTAAATACGCAGGCATACAGGAAAAACCGCCGCCGTAGCAGGTAATAATAAGAAAAATCAAAGTCTGGAACAAAAAGCTGTCCGTTACACCTGCCAACAGATAAAAAGCGATAATCTCAATGGCAAAAAAAGCAATATACGTATTGCGTCTGCCGATATAGTCAGAAATAGTTGACCAGACAATGCGGCCGCCGCCGTTTAGCAGGCCTATAATACCAACCATAGAAGCCGCAGCCATAGGCGACATTTTGATTACCTCCTGCGCCATGGGCGAAGCCACCGCCAACAGACCGATACCACAGGTGATATTTGTAAAGAACACCCACCACAAAGCATAAAACTGCCAAGTTTTCATAGCTTCGTTCACGGTGTACTGCTTAGGCAGATTGTTATCTACATGCACCTTGTGCGTACCCTTGGAGGTAAAGGCAGGCACTTTGGGAGGCTCCAAATATAAAGCAGAGCAAACCATCACCAAAATATACACGCAGCCTAAAATGATAAAATTCTGTATCAAGCCGTATTCGGCAATCAAGAGCTGCATTAAAGGACCGGCAACCAGACTGGCAAAGCCGAAGCCCATAATAGCCAAGCCTGTCGCCAAGCCGCGGTTATTAGGAAACCATTTTACCAGCGTAGATACCGGCGTAATATAGCCGGTGCCCAAACCAATGCCGCCGATAACGCCGTAAAACAGATACATCAGCATTAAGCTGTGCTGACTTAAAGCGTAAGCCGTACCCAGCATACCCGTACCAAAAAAGGCGGCGGCAATAAGGCCGCTCTTACGCGGGCCCATGCGCTCAACATAAGTACCCAAAAAGCCGGCAGAAGTGCCTAAAAATAAAATCGCCAAACTAAAAGTCCAGGTTACCTGCTGTAAGCTGAACCCCATCGCCCCCATAATCGGCCGGGTTAAAACACTCCACGCATACACGGAGCCTATTGAAATGTGAATACCGATGGCTGCCAAAACTATCAGCCATCTATTTTTCGTTTGCTGCATTGTGATTACCTCTCTTCTTTGTTGTAAATAAAGTTGAAGCACCCGTAATGCCGGACTTTTATTACTGCTTTGCGCAAAACAATAAAAAAGTCTGGGCAGCAGGTACTTGCCCAGACGGTCGGCTACATCACAATACAGTCCACGTGGTAAGCTCCACTCATCCGTCAGGAGTCTGTATTGTTTTAGATTGTACTTCTATTATAGCTCATTATATACAGTTGTCAAGATGGTGTAGAAGATTTTCTTTTATACCACAATATATAGCGTTCAAAATTTTAGAACGGCACAGCTTATTGCTTTTTAAGAACTTTGATATTGGTACAATGGCAGCAGCCTTTGGTGCAGGCGTCGCAGCCGACGCAGCCGCCCTGCTTATGCGTATGCCAAATATGCTTTGCTGCCAAATATACAGCGCCAATAACCAGCAGCGCTACTACCCAGGTAGCCATTGTTACACCTCGTTTCTATTATACATCAATTTTTACGCTTCTACGCTCAAAACATTTTTGCCGCCCTTTTTGGCAGGACGCACCAAAAGATACACAAAGCCAACCAACAGCACTGCTGCTGCCGCTGTTCCCGCGTTAAAAGCTTCGCCGCCAACAAACACGCGCCCTAGCTGATACATAACCAAACACACACTGTAAGCATACAGGTTTTGGAACAAAATGGTACAAATGGTCCATTTTTTGCTGTTCATTTCCTGGCTCATAGTAGAAATCGCTGCCAGGCACGGAGAATCCAGCAGGTTGAATACCAAGAAGGAAAAGGCAGCCACAGCGCTGGGAAACATAGCCATAACGGCGTTCCACAAATCAGGCTCTTCTTCCGTAGCCTCGGCCAACCCGGCAAGAATTGCCAAGGTGCTGACAATCGCTTCCTTAGCCACAAAGCCTGAAAATGCGGCGGCAACAGCCTGCCAGCTGGCAAAACCTAAAGGAGCAAATACAGGCGCCAAAGCGGAACCAATCATAGCAATCAGACTTTGCTCGGTTTCTTCTACCATAGCCAGACTGCCATCAATAAAACCATAGCTAGCCAAGAACCACATAGCTACACAGCAGAGGAAAATAATCGTACCGGCTTTTTTGAGGAAACCGGCTACGCGCTCCCAAGTATGCAGCAGTACGTTTTTCGCAGCCGGCAGATGATACGGAGGCATTTCCATAACAAAGGGAGCAGGGTCTCCGGCAAAAAGCTCGCTTTTTTTCAAAATAATACAGGAGGTAACTACGGCAAAGAATCCGATAAAGTACATTATCGGCGCCATATACCACTCACCGCCCATAATTGCGCCGCTAAGCAGCGCAATAACCGGCAGCTTAGCACCACAAGGAATAAAGGTTGTGGTCATAATAGTCAAACGACGGTCCTTTTCGTTTTCAATAGTACGGCTGGCCATAATACCCGGCACACCACAGCCGGAGGAAATCAGCAGAGGAATAAAGCTTTTGCCGCTCATGCCAAATTGGCGGAAGAAACGGTCCATAATGAAAGCTACACGCGCCATATAACCGCAGTCTTCCAAAAAGCTCAGCAGCAAAAACACGATAGTCATTTGCGGAGCAAAGCCCAACGGAGCGCCGATACCGCCGATAATGCCGTCGACTACTAAGGAAACAAGCCATTCCTCGGTACCTGCAGCTTCCAGCTTTTCCTGCACCCAGGGCATAATCCATTCGCCAAACAAGGTATTGTTGGTAAAATCGGTTACAATGGTGCCAAGAGAATCAACGGCAATATAATAAACTAAGAACATTACCACAGCAAAAATTGGCAGCGCCAAAAAGCGATTCGTCACAATGCGGTCGATTTTATCGGAGGCTGTCAAGCCAATCTGTCCTTTAACAACGGTTTTGCTGATTAAATCGGTAATGTAGTTGTAACGCTCGTTGGTAATAATGCTTTCGCTGTCATCATCCAACGCCTCCTCGCAGGCAGTGATGATTTCTTCCATACGCGCTTGCTCGGCTTCAGTAAAATTCAGCGCTTCCATAATTTTTGCGTCGCGCTCAAAAATTTTTACCGTCAGCCAACGCTCACCGGTACCGGCAATTTTAGCGCCTGCTTCCTGCTTAATAGCCTTTAAAGCAGCTTCTACCTCATCACAAAAGCGCAAATATTTAGGAGCAGAGTTTCCCGCAGCTTTTATTGCCGCATCTGCCGCTTCTTTAACACCCTCGCTGCGCAAAGCAGAGGTTTCCACAATAGTACAGCCCAACGTTTCAGAAAGCTTTTTCAAATCAAGACGGTCGCCATTGCTGCGCACAATATCCATCATGTTCATAGCGATAGCAACAGGTATGCCCATTTCGGCAAGCTGCGTTGTTAAATACAAATTGCGCTCAATATTAGAACCGTCTACTAAATTTAAAATAGCGTCCACAGAATTTTCCAGCAGATATTCACGGGATATAACCTCCTCCAAGGTATAGGGAGATAAGGAATAAATACCGGGCAAATCGGTGACGATAACATTGTCATGACCTTTAAGCCGTCCCTCTTTTTTCTCTACGGTAACGCCGGGCCAGTTGCCCACATATTGCTTGGAGCCGGTCAGCTCGTTAAACATAGTAGTTTTGCCGCAGTTAGGATTACCTACCAGCGCAATTTTAATTTCCTTCATCACTAGCCTCCCTTACTCTACCAAAATATTTTCCGCTTCGCTCTTACGCAGGCTCAGCTCGTAGCCGCGCACGGTAACCTCTATGGGGTCGCCTAGGGGAGCCACCTTACGCACAAAAATTTCCACGCCCTTAGTTACGCCCATATCCATAATGCGGCGTTTCACCGCCCCCTCACCGGCCAATCTTTTGACAATTGCTTTTTCGCCTACGGCGACTTCCTTTAAGGTTTTCATGGCACCCTCCTTAACACACAAAAATCAAATAAAAATTTTCGCTGCCATCACCTTGCTTAAAGCAACGCGGGCATCCTTGACGTTCACAATCAAATTACCGCCAAATTCAGTTACAACGGTAATCTCCGCGCCCTTAACAAAACCTAAGCTTGCTAAAAAGCGTTTAGTTTCTTCCTTACCTTTGACGGTAACTATTTTATTGGCTTCTCCCAGTCCGGCCATTAGTAAAGGCATCATAGCTTCCTCCAAACATTTCCTGTAAGCGCCTGCTAACTCAACTACAAAATTTACGTAGTTAGATACTTCTAACTACGTAATAAAGTTTACATTAGCTTTATTGATTTGTCAAGTGATTTTTATAAAAGGTTAAGCTAATTCTTAATTTAAGTTAGCATCTGCTTGTGAGTTGCAAACAAGTCTTAATTGTACTTTTCTTACTGCATGCAAAACGCAAAAATCCCCACAGATACCTAAATATCAGTGGGGATTTTACTTACGCAGTTATTAAGCTGTTTTATTCTTGGCTTGCCAATTTTTTGTAGCTTTCCAAACGGATTTTAGCGTCATTCTCAGTCTTATCAAAAAGTGCCTCGGCAGTATCCGGGAACATCTTAGCCAAGGAGCTGTAACGCACTTCGCCCATGAGGAACTCACGGAAGTTGGCGGTAGGTTCTTTGGAATCCAGAATGAACGGATTTTTGCCTGCTGCTTTCAATTCCGGATTATAGCGGTAGGTTGCCCAGTAGCCGCACTCCACAGCGCGTTTTTCTTCCAACTGGCTGCAGCCCATACCAATTTTCAGGCCGTGATTAATGCAGGGTGCGTAAGCAATAATCAGAGACGGTCCGTCGTATGCTTCTGCCTCGGCAATGGCCTTCAAGGTTTGGTTCTTGTCCGCGCCCATAGCAACTTGTGCTACATATACATAACCATAGCTCATAGCCATCATGCCCAAATCTTTTTTCTTGGTCTTTTTGCCGCTGGCAGCAAATTTAGCAATCGCAGCAGTCGGAGTGGATTTGGAGGATTGACCGCCGGTATTGGAATATACCTCGGTATCGAACACCATAACGTTAACATTTTCACCGGAAGCCAGCACGTGATCCAAACCGCCGTAACCGATATCGTAAGCCCAACCGTCGCCGCCAAAAATCCAATGGCTGCGTTTTACAAAGAATTGTTTTTCCTCATAAAGGTCGGCACATTTAGCACATTTATCTTTATAGGTTGCCAGTACGGCAGTCAAAGCGTCTGCACGCTCGCGGGTACCTTCGCTTTCGTTCAGGTTATCCAGCCAATTAGTCAAAGCGGCCTTCAAATCTTCAGGCAGCTCGCCGGCCAGCATAGCTTTTACTTTTTCGGCAACACGCTCGCGGGATTGTTTTACGCCTAAGAACATGCCCAATCCATATTCAGCGTTATCCTCAAAGAGAGAGTTAGCCCAAGAAGGACCGTGCCCGGCACTGTTTTTGGTATACGGCATGGACGGAGCGGATGCGCCCCAAATAGAGCTGCAGCCGGTGGCGTTGGCAATCATCATTCTGTCGCCAACCAGTTGAGTTACCAGCTTGGCATAAGGAGTTTCGCCGCAGCCTGCACAGGCGCCGCTGAACTCCAGCAAGGGTTTCTCAAATTGAATACCCTTCATGGTTTTCTTATTCAAAGGATTAGCTTTAGGCGCAACCTGATGTTGGCTGTATTCCCAAGCCTCGGCTTTAGGCATTTGAGTTTCCAACGGTTTCATCAGCAAGGCTTTAGCTTTAGGAGCCGGGCAAACTTGAGCGCAGTTACCGCAGCCTACGCAGTCCAAAGGAGATACGCTGATAGCAAAGCGCATATCTTTAACGCCGATAGCAGGCTTAGATGCCAATGTTGCCGGAGCTTTAGCAGCCTCTTCTTCCGTCAAAAGTACGGGGCGGATTGCTGCATGGGGGCAGACAAAAGCGCATTGGTTACATTGAATGCAAGAATCCATCTGCCATTCGGGAACGTCAATAGCAATACCGCGTTTTTCATAAGCAGCGCTGCCGCTGGGGAAGGTGCCGTCCATATGCTCTTTGAAAGCACTTACGGGCAGCTTGTCGCCTTCCAGACGGTTCATAGGAATCAACAGCTTATCAACAAATTCGTTGCCGGTCCTGCCTTCTGCTGCGGCATCCTCTGCTTCAGCCCAAGCAGCGGGAACCTCCACCGGAACAATCGCATCAATACCTTTATCAATGGCGGCATTGTTCATATCAACAACATTTTGACCTTTGTTACCGTAAGAATGTTCAACGGCATCTTTAAGGTATTTTACAGCGTCAGCCAAAGGAATAATATCAGCCAGTTTGAAGAAAGCAGACTGCATAATCATGTTGATGCGTCCGCCTAAACCGATTTCCTGTGCAATCTTCACTGCGTCGATAATATACATTTTAATATCGTTTTGCGCGATATAACGTTTCAGCTGACCGGGCAGCTGAGCATCCAGCTCGTCCGCAGTCCAGTTGCAGTTGAGCAGGAAGGTACCGCCTTTTTTCAAGCCTGCGGCAACATCATATTTATGCACATAGGACTGATTATGTACGGCAACAAAATCAGCCATGTTAATCAAATACGGAGCCATAATCGGAGTATGGCCAAAGCGCAGATGGGAAACGGTTACGCCGCCGGATTTTTTACTGTCATAGGAGAAATAGCCTTGAGCGTACATATCGGTGTAATCGCCGATAATTTTAATAGCGCTCTTGTTAGCGCCAACGGTACCGTCAGAGCCAAGGCCCCAGAACTTGCAGGCTTTAGTTCCGGCTGCGGTAACATCCACACCCTCAACGCAGGGCAGAGAGGTATTGGTAACGTCGTCGGTAATAGAAAGGGTAAAGCCGTTTTTCGGTTCGTCGCTGGCAAGATTATTGAATACGGCAACGATATCTCCGGGCAGCAAATCCTTGGAGCCTAAACCATAGCGGCCGCCGACAATAAGCGGGTTACGCTTACTGGTATAGAAAGCGTTGCGTACATCCAGGTACAAAGGCTCGCCCAACGAACCGGGCTCTTTAGTGCGGTCCAAAACGGCAATGCGTTTTACGGTTTCGGGAATAGCGTCCATAAAATGCTTAATGCTGAAAGGACGATACAGATGCACTACTAATACACCCAGCTTTTGACCTTGAGCGTTCAAGGAATCTACAACGGTGCGCACAGTTTCGGAACTGGAACCCATAGTGATAATGATATTCTCAGCATCCTTAGCGCCATAGTAATTAAACAGATGATAATCTCGGCCTGTCAGCTTATTGATTTCACCCATATAGTTTTCTACGATTTCCGGCAGAGCGTCGTAATAGCCGTTGACAGCTTCGCGAGTTTGGAAATAAATATCCGGATTCTGCGCAGTACCACGGATAACGGGATTGTCAGGATTCAAGCCGCGTTTGCGGAATTCAGCCACAGCTTCCATATCCAAAAGCTTAGCCAGATCTTCGTATTCCAAGACCTCAATCTTTTGAATTTCGTGAGAGGTGCGGAAGCCGTCGAAAAAATTTAGGAACGGTACACGAGCCTTAACGGCAGCTAAATGCGCTACGCCGGCTAAATCCATAACCTCCTGTACGCTGCCTTCAGCCAAAAGAGCAAAGCCTGTTTGACGACAGGCCATAACGTCCTGGTGGTCACCAAAAATAGACAAGGAGCTGGTTGCCAAAGCGCGGGCAGAAACGTGGAAAACAGCGGGCAGCAGTTCGCCGGCCATTTTATACATATTAGGAATCATTAAAAGCAAGCCTTGAGAAGCAGTATAAGTAGTAGTGAGAGCACCGGACTGTAAGGAGCCGTGTACCGCACCGGCAGCGCCTGCCTCAGACTGCATTTCCAAAAGCTTTACGGATTGACCAAAAAGGTTCTTTTTACCTTGAGCAGACCATTCGTCAACAACCTCTGCCATGGGAGAGGAAGGAGTAATGGGATAAATTGCGGCAACATCAGTAAACGCATAGGAAATATACGCAGCAGCTGTGTTGCCATCCATAGTTTTCATTTTGACCATGAGATTCCCTTCTTTCTATAAAATCTAAATTCAAAACCTTCTGATATTCAGCGCGAAATTTCTTCTGCCGACAAATTCAGTATACACTATCTGCGCTCTTTTGTAAAACCCAAAGCTCCTTGAAATAACAATGTATACATAATTTTTACACATGTGAAAAAAAGGAGCTGCCCTTAAGCCAGGCACCTCCTCATATAAACTACTTTACAATTGTCACAGGAACTAAAGCATTTTCTAAGACCGTTTGGCTGACGCTGCTACGCAAAAAGCCTTCCAAAACGCCCAAACCTCTACTGCCTAAAACAATACCATCACAATGCTCTTCTTCCACTGTGCGCAGAATATTTTCTGCAATATTACCGCCGTTTTCCAACAGATAAGTACAATCTATATTTTTTCCGGCTAAAGCAGCATTGGCGGCGTCCAAAACCTCATTGCCGATTTGAGCGAAAAGCACGTCACCGGCAGCTTCCAGAACGGTTTCTTTATACCTGCCGTTGTTGACGGTCATAATCACCAAACCGCCGTTACTTAAACGCACAAGCTCGCAGGCATATTCCAAAGCCCGCCAAGAACATTCTGTACCATCAATGGGTACAAGTATCCTCTGCAACATTTTATTTCACTATCAAAACAGGAACGGTTGCGTATTGAGAAACCTTGGAGCTGACGCTGCCTAAGAAAAATTCCGCAATACCGGACAAACCGCGGCTACCAATAACAATAGCGTCGGCATTAGCTTTTTTAGCCAAAGCGATAATGCGCTCGGAAGGGTGACCTACCTCTAAGCTGTATTCCGTCTTAAACGGATAATCAGCCAAGCGTTCTTCAGCCATTTCCAATACCTTGTCGCCAATTTTTTCCAGCTCACTGTTGCCTTGCGTTACGGTAGCATTGTCCAGAGGAATAGCCAACAGTGCAGCATTATTATAAGGCTGAATAACATTGACAATCATCAATTCGCTATCAAACTTTTTACCAAGCTGCACAGCAGTACTCAATGCTCTCCAGGAACCTTCGCTGCCATCTACAGGAATAAGAATTTTTTTAAACATAACCGACACCTCCATGTCTATGCAGTAGATTGCTGCTTCAAAAGATTATCTATTATGTAATATATTCGCTTTTTAAAACAAATTTTCCTGCTTGACGAAAGAATTTTATTCGCGACCGCGTTTTTTTCTAGCAGCATGAATACGGGCAGATTTTTTACTGAATTTTTTAGGCTCATTGTCAGCCTGCGCCAATTCAGTAGGAGTTTTTTCGGAATTGGCAAAGTCCTCACCCTTAACAAAGCGATAATATAAAGCTAGAGCCGCTACGCCTAAAAGCGGCAGCCCGCCTAAAATATAGCGATAACCGCTGGGCGCGGCAATGCAGATAAAGTCATAAATTACTACGCACGCCGGTACCAAAATAATCTGACCTATACGGGCAAAAGTTCCTTCCTTACCCATAAAGCGCACTACCATTGCATAAGCCAAAAAGGCTACGGCAAAGGACACAAAGGACATAACTACCAAAAACGCAAAGAACTCAAAATTCACTTTTTAAACACCTTCCTCAATTCTTTGGCCAATCACGCGGGCTACCCACACGCCTGATGCGCTGGCCTGTGATAAACCTCTGGTAATACCCGCACCGTCACCGACAGCAAACATATTAGGAATTTTCGTTTCCAAATTACCGTCCAGCTCTAAGCGGGCGCTATAAAATTTAACCTCCACACCATAAAGCAGAGTGTCTGCGTTAGCCATGCCCGGAGCAATTTTGTCCAAAGCATATACCATTTCAATGATATCATCTAACTGACGTTTAGGCAAGACTAAGCTTAAATCTCCTGGGGTAGCGCTCAAGGTCGGTTTAGTAAAGCTTTTCAAAATACGTTTTTCGTTGGTGCGCCTTCCTTTGATTAAATCGCCGAAACGCTGCACAATAACACCGCCGCCCAGCATATTAGAAAACGAAGCAATGCGCTTACCATATTGCAGCGGCTCATGAAAAGGCTCGGTAAACTTGCTGCTCACCAAAAGCGCAAAGTTGGTATTTTTGCTGTGCAGCTTAGGGTCGCGATAGCTGTGACCATTCACCGTAATAATGCCGTCCGTATTTTCTGCTACTACATAGCCGTAAGGATTCATACAGAAGGTGCGCACCACATCGTTATACACCTGCGTGCGGTAAAGAATTTTTGCCTCATAAACCTCGTCGGTAATATGCTTAAAAACATCCGCCGGCACTTCCACGCGCACACCTATATCCACCTGATTATTGATAAAGCTTAAGCCCAGCTTGCGGCACTGCTCGCTGTACCATTCGGCGCCCGCACGACCGGGAGCAGCAATCAAATATTTGCAGGCGATTTGGCTTTTATCCGCCAAATCCAGCACAAAGCTGCCATCCTCCTGCACGTTGATTTGCTCTACGGCAGTATTGCAGCGGATTTCCATTTTTTCCTGCAAAAATTTATAAATATTCTCCATAATGACCAAGTTATTTTCCGTACCTAAGTGACGCACCTTGGCATTTAAGAGATGCAAATCGTATTTCAGCGCCTGACGGCCGATATCGCTGTTTTTAGTAGAAAAATATTCACCCGGCGCACCGTGTCGGCAATTTAATTCATCTACATAATCTATCAGCTCAATAACCTTTTCCTCCGGCAGATATTCGTTCAGCCAACCGCCAAACTCCGTAGTAAAATTATACTTACCGTCAGAAAAAGCACCGGCTCCGCCAAAGCCGCGCATAATGCTGCAAGGCTTACAGTTAACGCAGTGATTCACCTTTTTAGCAGCCAAAGGACAAAAACGCTTATCAATGGCGTTGCCTGCCTCCAGCATCACCAAACGCAGCGCCGGATATTTCAAGGCAAATTCATAGGCTGCAAAAATTGCAGCCGGTCCGCCGCCAATAATAGCTATATCGTACATAGTTTCCTCCTAAATTTGCAGCTTTTACACATCGTAATGCTGTTTTTCGTTACCCAAAGGCTCGTCCTTGCGGGGATTATTTTTGAAAATATCAAGATTTTTCTTCGCCATATTCATGGCGTCGTCATAAACAGTTTTAAAAGGACTCATGTCCTTTGGCTTGCCTGCTTTCAGCCATTCGGTTACTACACGGCCTAAAGCGTAAGTAGTTCCTACTGCTACGGGAATCTGCAGGGGCGGAAAAGGAATCAACGTGGATAAGGTGCTGCCTACAAAATAAGCGCCCAGACTTCCCAGAACGCTTACAGCTGCCTGTTCAGAAATTTCTTCGCCATAAACCTTACCCAATTTAATTATCATATAAATTTCGTTGGCCACCAAGCTCATAGTACCCAAAAGCGGCGCTACTACAATCACACCGGCGCGGGCTGCCGCCCAACGGCACAAAGCCTCTGCTTCGTCCTCACGCATACGGTCGTCAATAACTTCAGCGTTTTTTACTTCTTCCTCCGCTGCATTTTGTCTAGTTTCTTCACTCATGTTGTACTCCTTTCATGACGCCACAAAAAACCGCAGCTCAAACCTTTGGACTGCGGTTTTTGCTTATGTAAAATTATTGCTGTTGCATCTGCCGTTTTACCGACGCACCGTTGACAACTTTGTCGGCATAACCTTTTTCGCGCATGTAGTCTGTAACCATATAGGTACTTTCTTCTACTAATACTAACGCGCTGGTCGCATTTTTCTCCAGCCAGGGCAGGATTTTCTCAATATTTTCACGTTTATCAACAATTTCTATAATCACAGGCAGATTAGCATTACCGCTGATAAAGGTATTGACAGCGCGGCCTACACCGCGCAGTTTGGTTGCATAACCTTCAATGCCTCTCATCACCGTACCGCCTGCCAATCCCAAACGGCGCGCTTCACGCAGGATAGCCTTATATAAAGGAATATCATTGCAGATTACGTCCTCGCCGGTATATATCTTTAAAAAAGTTGTTTTGTTAAATTCTAAACTCATAAAGAACACCCCCAACATAACAAAATCTAGTAGATTTTCCTTAGTTTTATTATAGCACATCTATAAACTGCGCGTAAGTACATTTTATATACAGATAATGAATTTCACAAACATGTAACTATTGATATAATTTTCTTGTTTTTGGCGCTTACTTAGATTATGATATAGAAAATTGATATATAAAGGAGAACAACCATGAACAATAACTTACCCATAGGTCTTACAGGTACCGCCACTACAACTGTTACCACCGCAAACACTGCCGCCGCCATGAAAAGCGGCAGTTTACCGGTCTTTGCAACTCCCGCTATGTGCGCACTCATGGAAGAAGCTGCCTGCGCAGCCATTAACGCCCATCTTGCAGCAGGCGGCGGCACCGTAGGCATCAGTCTGAACATTACTCACGACCGCGCTACCGCTCTTAACGAAACAGTGCAGGCAACTGCTGTCTTAACGGCAGTTGACGGCAGAAGACTGACTTTCACCCTAGAAGCAACAGACAGCAAAGGCGTTATCGGCAAAGGCACGCATGAGCGTTTTATCATTGACAACGCAAAATTTATGGCGAAAGTTCAGGAATAAAAATCAGAACACGCCAAAACAAAATATTAACACGGATAATTATTACCAACATTTATTCCTAGTGCATTTTGCTCTAGGAGAAGCAAAAACTCATACATGTTAAAAACAACACAAAAAAGCAGAGAGGCCATCACCTACAAAGTGACTACCTCTCTGCTTTAATTTTTCGTCAAAATATTTTTGCGCTATACAGTTTTTGATTCCTAAAAATCTTGTACAACTTTACGCCTGCTCGTCAGCCTGAGCGGTCTGCTCATTCTGCGCTTCTTCTTCTGCCACAGACTGCTGCACTAAATACAGTTTTTCTTCAGCAGTAAGAATATGACCATATTTTATGAGCTGCTTGATTTCCTCTTCTTCCAAGGTTTCCTTTTCTATTAAGGCTTGAGCAATCACATGCAGCTTATCAATATTATCGCTGAGCAGTTTTTCCGTGGCAGCGTAAGCATCTTCCAAGAAAGAACGTACTTCCTTATCAATTTCTGCCGCTACTTCCTCGCTGTAATCCTTATCGCGGGCAATATCACGGCCTAAGAACACTTGATCCTGACGATGACCAAAGGTTACCGGTCCGATATTCTCGCTCATACCATATTCGCAAATCATCTGACGTGCTAATTGAGTTGCGCGCTGCAAATCGTTGCTGGCGCCGCTGGAAATTTCTTTCAGCACCAGCGCTTCAGCTACACGGCCGCCTAAAAGAACCTTCAGCTCGTCCAGCATTTCACTGCGGGTAGCGTAATATCTATCTTCTTTGGGCAGGCTCAATGTGTAGCCGCCTGCACGGCCTCGAGGAATAATTGTTACTTTATGCACAGGATCAGTATGAGTTAAAAGCATACCAACAATGGTATGTCCGCCCTCATGGTAAGCAGTAAGGCGTTTTTCCTTGTCGCTGATAACACGGCTCTTGCGTTCGGGTCCCATAATAACACGTTCGGCAGCTTCTTCCATTTCCGGCATGTTGATAACCTTTTTATCGCGACGGGCAGTCAGCAAAGCAGCCTCGTTGACCAGATTAGACAAATCGGCGCCGGTAAAACCCGGAGTACGTTGAGCAATAACGTCCAAAGAAACATCCTGACCCACAGGCTTACCCTTGCAGTGAACCTTTAAAATTTCCGTGCGTCCTTTAATATCCGGGCGGTCTACCACGATTTGACGGTCGAAACGACCGGGACGCAGCAACGCCGGGTCAAGAATATCGGGACGGTTGGTAGCGGCAATCATAATAATACCCTCGTTAGCGCTGAAGCCGTCCATTTCTACCAGCAGCTGATTTAAAGTCTGTTCGCGTTCGTCATGCCCGCCGCCCAAGCCTGCGCCACGCTGACGGCCTACGGCATCGATTTCGTCAATAAATACAATGCAGGGAGCGCTTTTTTTCGCTTGGTCAAACAAATCGCGCACGCGGGAAGCGCCTACGCCTACAAACATTTCCACAAAGTCAGAACCGGAAATACTGAAGAAAGGCACGCCTGCTTCACCGGCAACGGCCTTCGCCAGCAAGGTTTTGCCCGTACCCGGAGGACCGTAAAGCAAAACACCTTTAGGAATTTTAGCGCCCAATTCGTTGTACTTCTGCGGGCTTTTCAAAAATTCAACAACCTCTTCTAGCTCCTGCTTAGCTTCTTCAGCACCAGCAACATCCTTAAAGGTTATTTTCATTTTGTCTTCGTCATAACGGCGGGCGCGGCTCTTACCAAAGTTCATCACCTTGCCTCCGCCTGCTCCGCCCTGATTCATCAGCATAAACCACAAACCTACAATAATCAGCATGGGCAGCAGACTGCTTAAAATGCTCATCCACCAAGGTGGCTGCGGCGGCAGCTCCGCTTTAATATCAACTTTTTTCTTTTCGAGCTTTTCTACCAGCTTGCTGTCGTTAGGCGCAACCGTAGAAAATTCTTTACCATCCTTTAGTTTACCACTGATAACATTATCGACAATTTTTACTTGTTTGATTTCCTCATCCTGCACATGCTGCATAAAGTTAGTATAACTCAGCTCGACAGGCTTGGCATTCTTATCCGTGTAGGTATCAAACATCCAAATAATGACCATAATTATCAGCAGATAAAAAAGTACGTTCTTAAAAAATTTATTCAAGCACGTATCCTCCTTCCACTTAACCGATAATGTTCTATTATATTATAGTAAGCAATTTCTGGCAACTGTTTTCACAGACTTTTTATTTCCTAGCATAAACAGAGGGTTTCAAAACACCTATATAGGGCAGATTGCGATAATCTCCGGCATAATCCAAACCAAAGCCTACAACAAATTCATCAGGAATTTTAAAGCCGACATAATCTGCTTCCAAACCATTGATACGGCGTTCTGCCTTATCGCACAGAGCTACGGTTTTTAAGGAAGCAGGTTTATTTTGGCGCAGCATGTCGCTGATAGCAGCAAAGGTCACGCCACTGTCGATAATATCGTCAACCAGCAGCACATCCTTACCGGCAATATTCTCGCGGATGTCCAGCTTAACCTTAACGCTGCCGCTGGTGCTGGTACCATTGCCATAGGAAGAAGCAACCATAAAGTCTACGCGCAACGGAATATCAATGGCGCGGGTCAAATCAGCAGCAAACCATGCAGCGCCACTCAACAGCACTACTACCACTAAATCCTTGTCGCGATAATCTTCGGCAATTTGTTTGCCCATTTCCTTAACGCGTTCATCAATCTGCTCTTTGCTCAATAAAATCTTTTTTATATCGTCATGCATGATAAAAGCTCCTTTATTTTTTCTCCAAAATAATTTGCTGCCTGCGGCAAGCAGCAGTCACGTCTCCGGGAAGCTGTACGTATTTGCCTCCCGTACCTTTTTCTACCAGCTGCTCCAAAGCAAGAGTGCGCTCGTTGTCCAGCTCTCGTCCGCTCAAAGCATAATAGGCCAATCGCAGCGCCCTTCTGCGCATGGCTATATCTGCTGCACGCAGAATTTTCGCCGACAAATGCAGCGAGGTTTTTTCGCTAAAAAACTGTCTAAGCATAACCGTACCTGTAAACACAGCCTGCTTAGAAATATCTTCTTGCAGCGCTTCCCTAAAGCAGCACAGCGCCGAGTGTTCTAAAAAATCTTCCTCCGCCTGCAGCTGACAAGCCATGCGCGCCAAATTGGTTTTTATACTGCCGTTAAAAGCACGCTCTAAATAGGGCAGCAGCTCGTGACGCACACGGTTGCGGGTGTAGCGCATATCGTCATTGGTACTGTCGTAACAAAATTCCACGCCTTGCAGCTTGCAGTACTGCTCCAGCTCATGGTGCGCAAAATTTAGCAAAGGATGCAGCCCGATAATGCCGGCATAATTTGTGCGTATGCTGCGAATACCGCCCAAGCCTCTAAGGCTTGTTCCTCTAAACAGGCGCAGCAGCACGGTTTCCGCTTGGTCATCCCGATTATGGGCGAAAACAATACCGTCGGCGTTGATTTTTTGTGCTACCTTTATCAGCGCTGCGTGACGCAGCTCGCGCGCCGCAGTTTCCACTGACAACCGCTCGCAGGCAGCAAATTCTGGCACATCCACATGCTGTACGCAGCAGGGCAAAGCGTGCTGCGTACAAAAATTCTGCACCAAAGCCATATCCCGCAACGCTTCACCGCCGCGCAGGCCGTGCTCCACATGGCAAACGCTGTATTTACCGTAACCCTCATCGCGCAGGCAGCAGCAGGCCATGGCCAGCGCCATACTGTCAGAACCGCCGCTTACTGCCAAAAGATAATGACCGTCGCTTGCCAAAGCGGTGCGCAAAGTTTTGTGCAGCTTGAAAATCAGTGGTTCAATCAACATAAGCAGGCCTCCTTTTCTCTATGGCTGCACGAAAACCAGGGGCATCCCTCCAAGAGTGAATGCCCCTTCTCCTTAAAGCTTATCTTTCACGTCTAGCACCGCGGCCGCCGCGTTTAGATTCCGTATTACGTTTTAAATCCAGCATTCTGTCGTCGCTGTCCTTCAAAAATTTGGACAATTTATCTTCAAAAGTCAGCGGAGTTACAGGACGGGCATTTTGTACACGCATACCGCCGCGCCGTTCACGATTTTCGTTCTGCGGACGCTGGGGTTTTGGTTGAGGAGCTGCTGCCGGAGGCGGCGTGAGCTGTTTAATGGACAGGCCGATCTTGCCGCGCTCATCAATACTCAATACTTTGACCTTAACCTTGTCATGCTCCTTTAAAAAGTCATGAACGTCTTTAACATAAACATTAGAAACTTCAGAAATATGGATTAGGCCAACCTTGCCCTCCGGTAATTGGACAAAAGCGCCAAAATTGGTGATGCCAGTGACTTCACCCTCAACAATTGCACCTACTTCAAGTGACATCGAGAAAAAAATCCCCCTTAAAAATTCTTTATACTATTGTATTATACTCTTAAAAATTTAATAGTGTCAACAAAAAAAGCAGAACATAGTATATTACTTTTGTTCTGCTTGCTTATGTTCTTCTATTATGAAAAGGGGCACCTCGTTTTTGCCTACCATATTGTAGTTTTCACGAGCTAATTTTTCAATATAATGGGGATCATCCAAATTTTTGCGCTCCGTTTCCAGCTGTGCCTTTTGCTTTTTTAATTGATCTATACGCTGCTGAGTCGCGGATTTTTCCTGCTTTATTTGGTAAATGCGGTATTCTTGTTTAAACACAATCCCCAAACAGGCTGCTACCAGAAAAAATATAAACAGCTTAATACCTTTAGGCATACGTTTTCTACGTCTGCTCATAAAGACCTCCTACATCAACAGCACAAAAACAGAATGCCCGACCATGACAGCCGGGCACTTTCAACGCAATTACTTTACATTTACAATCTCTTTAAATGCCTTGCCTGCTTTAAAAGCCGGAACAGTAGCAGCGGGAATCTCTACTGCCTTTTTTGTTTGGGGGTTCTTGCCCATGCGAGCTTTACGAGCGCGTGCTTCAAAAGTGCCGAAACCTACAACCTGTACTTTACCGCCTTTAGCAACCTCTTCTTTTACGGTTTCCAAAGTAGCAGAAATAGCTTTTTCTACATCCTTTTTAGTCAGACCGGATTTTTCTGCAACAGCAGCAATCAATTCAGTTTTGTTCATAAAATATTCCTCCTCATGTTTAGGTTTTATCTATATATGCTTTTAGAGCACACGGCTCACTGTGCAATAATAATATTCTACACTCTATATCCTTTTCCTGCAAGCGTTTTGAGAAAATTTATTGTTCCTAATTTTTAACCCTGCTTTTCTGCCTGCTTAGCCTCGTCCCAAAATTTATCCAGCTCGTCAAGTGTAAAATCGGTCCAGTTTTTGCCGCTGGCAACAACGCAGGCTTCTACATGACCAAAGCGCTTGGCAAAACGATTGTTAGTGCCGTTCAAAGCTGTCTCCGGCTCAATTTTAAAATGACGCGCATAATTGACAATAGCAAAAAGTACGTCACCTAATTCGGCTTCTGCCGCCTCGCGGTCGCCGCCGGTTAAAGCCTCCTGCAATTCTGCCAATTCCTCCTGCACCTTGTTCCATACGCCAACGCTGTCCGGCCAGTCAAAGCCAACCTTGGCAGCCTTGCCCTGCATTTTATAAGCGCGTAAAAGAGCGGGCAGTCCTTGAGAAACGCCGTCTAAAATATGCCTGCGCTCTGTCTTTTCTAATTTTTTAATTGCTTCCCAATTCCGCAAAACGTCGTCGGAATTATCCACATGAGTTTCGCCAAACACATGTGGATGGCGGCGAATGAGCTTATCCACTACCTCGTCGATAACGTCCTGCAAATCAAATTTGCCTGCTTCCTCCGCTAGGCGGGCGTGGAAAACAATCTGCATGAGTACGTCGCCCAGTTCCTCGCGCATACCGTCGCTATCGTTGTCATCCACAGCCTCCAGATATTCGTAAACCTCTTCAATCATATTGCTGCGAATGGAAGCGTGGGTCTGCTCTCTGTCCCAAGGACAGCCGCCGGGCTCGCGCAGAGTGCGCAGCACATCAACCAACGGCTGAATATCCACGTCGTCAAAGCCGTCGGTAGCCACTAATGCTTCGCAACCGGCTTCTTCGTCCGCAACAACAAACTTATCGTCATCCTCGCTAAAGGTCATAATGCCGCCAATGCTATCGCTATCCTCAGCCAAGGGCGGAACATAAACGCTGGTCAGATGATCAATCTGCGCCTGCCTGTCCAGCTCAAACAATTTAATCGGACGGCACTCTTCATCAGGCAGTCCTAAATTGCGCAGGAAATAAATTTCATAATCGTCTGCAAGATTTTCCATCAACGCAATTTTCAAATCACCGGCCACTAATTGGCTATACACCTGCGTAATCATCAGCGGATATTCGCCTGCGTCGGTAATGGCGCCAAAATCTCGGGCATCGATAATGCGCAGACCTGCGATAGGGTCAATGCCCAGCTCCACATAAGCTAAATCAAGAAAGCTCATGGAAGGCTTAATCACCAGCTCAACCTCTTGCTCCTTCGCCAGCTGACGCAGCAGCACTACGGTCTTTTCTGCCACCAAGGGACTTCCCGGCACAGCGTAAACTACGTCGCCCTTTTGTGCAGCAGCCAGCACCCGCCCTGCCACATTGCCGTAAACCTCCTCAAAGGAAGCTCCCTGCTCGTACAAATCGTCGCAGGAGCTGTATTTTACGCCCTGCTTTTCCAGCTCTGTCACCGTAGGATGCACCGCGGTGCGCAGAATAACCTGCTCGCAGTTTTGTAAAAAGCTCATGGTTTCTAAGGACAAATTACCTACAGCGCCCGGTCCTAAACCAACTATTGTGATCGTTCCCATATTACGCCTTCTTTCCTAAATTTATTCTCTGCATGATTTTTGCCGCTAAGGGCAGCTTTTGCAGCTCTGACACCGTCACAACCTGCAAAATTATCAGCAATACCGCATACAGCACTGCCGCCAGCGCCATAGTGCCTAAGGTTGCCGCAGTAAAGCCCAGTTTGGGCAGCAGCAAAAGATAACACCAATGAGCAGCAGCACCCATAAATGTCGCCGCAAAGATTATTTTGATTATATTATACCAACGAAAATTGATTTTGTAATAGCGCAGCGCCAAAATATTCAGCAGCGCCGTTAACCCAAAGTTGATATTGGTCGCCCACGCTACACCGGCGATATTCCACTGGGCATTGGTCAGTCTGCCCACGGCAAGAACCTTCGCAACAATTCCCACCAGCATATGCAGCATGGGCAGTCCGCTGTGCTCCATGCCCTGCAAAAGTCCCGTGGTAATTTGGTGCATACCCAAAAGCCACAGGGACGGCGCCGCGTGCATAATAGCGACCCCGGCTTTAGCTGTTCCATACAGCAGGCGGCTGATAGGCTCTGCCAGCACCGCCATGCCTACGGCGGCAGGCACGGTTATCAGACAGCACAGCTTCATAGCAGTAGAACCTTTTTCGGCGATAATATTCCAGCGTTTTAAAGTAAAGGCTTCCGCTACTGCGGGCACCAAGCTGGTAGCTAAGGATAAGGTCGGAATAGTCGCCAAGAGCAGCAAGGGCTGCGCCATTCCCGCAAAATAACCGAAAAGCGTAGTGGCCTGCTCCACCGTAAAGCCGCTGTCAATTAAATATCCCGGCACCAGCAGCACGTCAATACTGCCGCTTACGGGCACTAAGACGTTGGCGCAGGAAACAGGCAGCGCCAAAAGTAATAATTCCTTTACCAGCTTGCGAGAGCTGATTTGCTCACTACACGACGTCGGCTCCGCTTGCTGTAACCAACGCTTGCGATAATAACGATAAAAGCCAAACAGCACCAGCATACCCAGCAGGCTGCCCGGAACTGCGCCGAAGGCCGCGCCTGCCGCAGCATATTCCAAACCGTAGGGCAAAAACACATACGCCAGCACCAGCATAGTCACAACGCGGATAAACTGCTCTAAAATCTGCGACACAGCAGGAGGCGTCATCAGCTGATAGCCTTGAAAAAGGCCGCGAAAGCTGGCCAGCACAGTACCGAAAAATACTGCCGGAGCCAAAGCGACCAAGGAATAATAGGCGCGTCCGTCCTTAATAACGCCGCTGCGCACCAGCCAACCGGCTGCCAGCACTAAAAGCAGCGCCAGGAACAAGCCTAAAACAGCCATCAGGCTTAGGGAAAGACGAAAAACTCTGCGCACATTGCCCAAATCTCCCTTGGCCAAATAGCGGGAAATAATAATGGAAATAGCTACGGGAATGCCTGCAGAGGAAATTGCCAGCAGCAGCAGATAAACAGGGTAAGCCATTTGGTAAAGGCCTATACCCTCGCCTCCCAAAAGGCGGGAAAGCAGAATGCGGTTAACCGAGCCGATAATTTTTACCGCCAGGCCTGCCAGCGTCAAAATCATAGCGCCACGCAGAAATTTATCCTTGCTCATCTGCCTTTCCCTCCTTTTTATCCCGTAAATTATTTTTTATTGAACTTATTGCCCAAAGCCAGCATAGGCAAAGTTTTTTCCAGCCATTTCAAAGGTTCTTCCTTTAAAGCCCCCGTACGGTATAACAGCTGAGACTCCTTGCCGTTTTTAAAGGCCATATTATTTTTGTGGTCAGCCAACATTTTCATAAATGTTTCTACATTTATCTGCGCATGCTCGCCAAAGGTAATACGGATAGAACCCGGACGCACGCTAATGCCACGCACCTGCATCAAGCGGCACAGCCCTTTAAGGCCCGCCAAGCGCCACAGCATTTCTACCTCCTGCGGCGGTTCGCCAAAGCGGTCGATAATTTCATCCATTAAATCGTCTTTTTCGCCATATGCCATTTCAGCCAAGCGACGGTATATTTCCATTTTATAACGCGGGTCGACAATGTAATCGTCTGGAATATAGGCTTCTGCAGGAATTTCCAATACAGGCTCCGGCTCTGCCACAGCCTGCTTGCCGTTTTTCAAACGGTTGATAGTCTGCTCCAGCATTTCGCAGTAAGCGGCAAAGCCGATGCCTACAATGTGTCCATGCTGCTGACTGCCCAAAAGATTGCCTGCGCCGCGAATTTCTAAATCGCGCATGGCAATTTTAAAACCGGCGCCAAGCTCCGTAAAATCACGGATTGCCTGCAAACGCTTTTCGGCAATTTCACTTAAAGCTTTGTTAGGTTTATACACAAAATAAGCATAAGCCAAGCGCGAACTGCGTCCTACGCGTCCGCGCATTTGATACAGTTGGGACAAGCCAAAATTCTCGGCGCCGTCAACAATAATCGTATTGGCTAAAGGCACATCTAACCCGTTTTCTATAATGGTGGTACTCAAAAGCATATCGCACCCGCCCTCATAGAAGCTTATCATGGCGTCCTCCAGCGCATCCTCATTCATCTGCCCGTGAGCCAGCTTAATACTGATACCAGGCACTAGTCTGCGTACTTTAGCGGCGATAGCCTCCAAACCGCTGACACGGTTATGCACATAATAAATTCTGCCGCCGCGGCGCAGCTCTCTCTCCAGTGCTTCCTTAATCATGCCATCGTTATATTCGCTCACATAAGTTTCTACGGGCAGTCTGTCCTCCGGCGGCGATTCGATAACGCTCATATCACGGCCGTTGACCAACGCCAAATGCAAAGTGCGGGGAATGGGGGTCGCGCTTAAGGTCAGCACATCAATACCTGTGCGCCATTTTTTGATTTTTTCTTTTTGCGCCACGCCAAAGCGCTGCTCCTCGTCGATAATCAGCAGTCCCAAATTGGGGAACTGTACGTCGGCCTGCAAAAGGCGGTGCGTACCGATTAAAATATCGACGCGCCCATCCTCAAGATTTTGCAAAATACTCTTTTGCTCCTTAGGCGTGCAGAAACGATTGAGCATTTCCACGTTAACGCCAAAATTGCGCATACGTTCCTTAAAGGTTAAAAAATGCTGCTGCGCCAGCACGGTTGTGGGCACCATAACGGCAACCTGCTTGCCGTCCACCACAGCCTTAAACGCCGCGCGGATGGCAACCTCCGTTTTGCCGTAGCCAACGTCGCCGCACAGCAGGCGCTCCATAGGCTGCGGACGCTCCATATCCGCCTTAATTTCGGCAATAGCCTTAAGCTGGTCAGGCGTTTCCTCATAGGGAAAGGCTTCTTCAAATTCCTTTTGCAGCTCCGTATCGGGACTGAAAGCATGTCCCGGCACAATCTGCCTTTGAGCGTACAAGCGCAGAAGCTCCTCCGCCAGCTCGGTGATAGCCTTTGCCGCCTTCGCCGTAGTACGCTTCCAGTCGGTGCCGCCCATTTTGGACAAGCGCGGCACAGTCCCCTCGCTGCCCACATATTTATGCAGCAGGCTTACCTGGTCTACGGGCACATACAGCTTATCATCTCCGGCGTAGGCCAAAAGCAGATAATCGCGGTGAATACCGCCCACCTCTACATTTTCTACGCCAATATAACGGCCAATGCCATGCACCTTATGTACAACGTAATCGCCAATTTTGATATCGGAAAAATATTGCAGCTGCTGTCCTTGATTTTTACTATGCAGCCGCTTACGCTTCTGCATACCGTAAATATCGTTTTCCGTCAGCAGCAGCCACTTGGTATCCCAAAAGCGAAAGCCGTGATCCAAATCACCGAACATAACGTTGACCTTACCCGGCCGTAAATCATCTTCCGTATAAAAGCCTTGCAAACCATAATTAGTAAGATTGTCGGCAAAGCCGCGGGCTTTAATACTGGACGAAAGCATGATAACCGGAATGATACCGTCGCTTAACCAATTATGTAAATCTTCTACCAGAAGATTAGTATTTCTATTATACGGTGAAACAGAACGCACAGGAATATTTATTGCGGGAAGCTGCGTAAGATAGCTATGACCCAGGGCGGAAACCAGTACAGCGCCGCTTTTAGCGCAGTAGTCAACCAATTCATCCTTAGAAAAAAGCTCTGCCACTGCTTCTTTATTTTCTTTGTCCAGCTTTTCCAGCATGGAAAATACCCGCACAGGCTCGTCCACTACAACCATGGTACTGTCCGCACAATAGTCAAAAACGCTGGCGTCGTAGCAAGCTGCATCATCTGCTGTCAGCGGCAAAATTTTAATTTTCTGCAAGGTTTTAATACTGCGCTGACTATTGATATCAAAGCTGCGCATGGCGTCCAGCTCGCTGTCAAACCACTCTACGCGCACAGGCACGGGACTATTGATAGGAAAAATATCCAGAATATCGCCGCGCAGGCAAAATTGGCCGATAGCGTCAACCTGATCCGTGCGTTCATAGCCTAAAGCCACCAGCTGCCCGACGACATCATTTTGCTCCCGCTCCTCGCCCACCTTGAGCATCAGCTGCTGAGCGCTCAACCCCGCAGGGCGCTGCTGTCTTTGCTGTAAGGCCTCGGCAGTGATAAAAACTATACCTCTTTCCTCACCCTGCAAAAAACGCAGCGCTGCCGCTCTGCCGGCCTGTAATTCCAAGCTTTGCGTTTCCACCTGCACGCGGGGCAGGCTCACAGGATACAGCTCCTGCATGGGCAAATCCGGATATAGATAATTAAGCTCCCGCCGGTAAGCACGAATTTCTTCACGGGAGGCGGTAATAAACGCCAAGCTGCCTTTTTGCTCCAGCAGTTTATCTACGGTAGCAAAAAAGACCGGCTTGCTGCTCGCTGCCAACCCGGTTAAAATACACGCCTGTTTTTTCTTTTGAAAAGCGGCTGCCTGCTGAGTTTCCGCCAGCTGCGCCACTTGCTTAACCAATAAATTATCCATAAAGTAATGCAAAAAAACACTAAATAGGGCATGAACTGCTTCACACCCTAAAATATACTTTTATATAAGCAAGAAAACAAGGGCGAACGCAAAGGCGCAAGAAGCACAAAATGCCACAGATAACGCCTTATCGTTCGTCCACACAGATTTTTTACAATTTTACAGCTAAATCCTTGCGGTCAAAGCTGTGAATTGCGTCTACAAAACGCACGGTGCCGGTTTTATAACGAGCGGAAATAGTGTGAGTACGCACGCCGTCATTAAAATAATTCAAACCGTGAAGCATATTGCAGTTGGTAATAGCGGTAGCAGTAAACATGCAGTCGTCGCCCTTTACCAAATCATCAAGAGTCAGCACCTTGTTAACGTCACCAATGCCCATTTTGAGGCAGCGTTGTACTTGCGCTTCATCTTCGGGACACAGACGAGCCTGCATATCGCCGCCCAGGCATTTAACGGCAACAGCGCCGAGAACGCCTTCCGGAGCGCCGCCCTTGCCAACGTACATATGCACGCCGCTGCCTTCGATGCAGCACTCAACAATGGGATTAACATCGCCGTCGGTAATCAAAGAAATGCGCGCGCCGGCTTTGCGGATTTCATCCATAACGGGATAATGACGTTCGCGATCCAGCAAAACTACGTTCAAATCGGAAACCTTACGGTTCATAGCGTCAGCTACACGAGCTAAGTTTTCGCTCATGGGAGCGTCAATATTGATGCAGCCCTTAGCGCGGGGACCTACGGCAATTTTATCCATATACATATCAGGTGCATGAAGCAGACAGCCGCGAGGAGCGATAGCAATTACGGCAATAGCGCCCGGTTGTCCCTTCGCAACCAAATTAGTGCCTTCAACAGGATCAACGGCAATATCAACAGCAAAACCACCGGCGCCAACCTCTTCGCCAATATACAGCATCGGCGCTTCGTCCATTTCGCCTTCGCCGATAACTACAGTACCGCTGATATTTACGGTATCAAAAGCAGAACGCATAGCGTCAACAGCCAAACCGTCAGCACCATTTTTGTCGCCTCTGCCAATTAAACGACCGCAGGCAATAGCAGCAGCCTCGGTAACGCGTACAAATTCCATGGAAAGTTCTCTGTTCATTATTACATCACTCCTTAATATATTTCGCAAAAAGAAAATCCACTTACATTCTTCTTTAATTATGACACTTTCTATTTATTTTCGCAACCACAAATTGCGTGTGCAAGCATAAATAGCCTAGAAATTGAGCAAGAGCAGTTTAATAGCTATCTGCCAAGGAAGAACGAAAACAATGTACAGCAGCAGCAGACTGAACAGCAGAGCGATACCGGCGCGCCAAGCATCAATTAAATATACTGCTTCTAAAGTGCGCACCAATAAATACAGCATCCATAAAAAACCTACCAGCAGTATGGCTGACAATAACGGTAGTCCGCCTAATCCTAATTTTCCAGCCAACAGCGCTCCCGGCGTCAGCAGCAAAAAGGGCAGCGTCGTGTAGCCTAAAAGACAGATTAAACCTACGGGGTCACCTGCCAGCGCGCCAAAGGTTTCCATAATACCATGCAGCAAAAAGCCGTATAAGGATAAAGCCGTCGCCGCAATCAAAACCGTGCAGATAATAATAGCAAAACGAATCTGCAAAGGCTGCGCCAAAAGCCAGCTATTAGTAACCACGCCTGTGAAAAAGCCTACGCTTAACGTAAAATAAAAGGCACTGCGCCACAAGCAGGGCTGCTTGACCAAGGCGGCCATACCTGCTCCCGGCTCAAAGAGCACATCAAAGGTTTTACGCCGCATAGCTCATCACCTCGCTACATTTTGCACGGCAGGAGCAACGCTCAAGCTGCTTTGCAATTGATGCAGCAGTTCGCCCTTAATTACTTCGGCAATCTGCGCGCTCAGCAAAAATTCCCACGGCTGAGATTTAGCCTTTTCCTTTACAGGCGGAAGGCCGTCCTTGCCCGGTTTAATTTTAGCCAAGGTTCCCGCAGCAGCCAAAGCGTCGTAATAATCGCCCAGCTCGTCAACCAAACCAAGATTTTTCGCCTGTAAGCCGGTATATACGCGTCCGTCAGCCAACTCCCGTACTTTGCTGGTTTCCATTTGCCGGCCTGCGGCGACTGCATAAATAAATTGGTCGTAAATCTCGTTGACAATATTTTGCAGAATTGCTCTTTCTTCCGCTGTCATGGGGCGGTCATTAGTCATAATATCCTTGTACGGACCGCTTTTAATTTTGTCACTGGTAATGCCGATTTTTTTGAACAGCTCTTCCGTATTCATGTAAGGCATATACACACCGATACTGCCGGTCAGCGTAGTAGCGTTGGCATAAACCTTATCACTGGCGCATGCGGCAATCCAATAAGCAGCGCTGGCACCGCTGTTAGCCATAGTGGCTACAATGGGCTTTTTAGTTTTTTCTTTAAAACGAGCCAGCTCTCTGCCGATTTCTTCGGCCGCAGTAGCGCTGCCGCCGCCGCTGTCAATACGCAGCACCAAAGCCTTAACGCTGTCGTCAGCCGCAGCCTCGCGAATTTGGCTCATAATACTGCCGCTGGTAACGCCGTTGGCCTGATTGAACAGCGTCTCCTTACTGTCGCTGCCGCAGGCAATTACACCCTCAATATTGATAACGGCAACCCTGTCGGGGACAGTGACGGTTTTTTCTCCGTTATTATTACCTTTCAAAAGAGAAACAACAAAACTTAACACGGCCAGCAGCAAAACTGCGCTGACAAAAATTTTTTTGAGCATGTAAACCTCCTTATAATTTTATGACGGTTCTAAAAAAAGCAGACTGCATAGCAGCCTGCCATTAGTGTGATTATTTCTGCTCCTTTAAAGCAGCTGCTAGAAAATCACGGAACAAGGGATGGGAACGAGTGGGACGGGATTTAAATTCGGGGTGGAATTGCGCGCCTAAAAACCAAGGATGCTCGCTTTCCGGCAGCTCCACTATTTCCACTAAACGGCCGTTGGGTAAGGTGCCGCCCAGCTTTAAGCCCTTGGACAAGATTTTTTCGCGGAAAGCATTATTAAATTCATAACGATGGCGATGACGTTCATAAATCAACTCTTCATTATAAGCATGCATAGTCAGGCTGTCAGGATATACCTTGCAGGGATACAGCCCCAAGCGCATGGTGCCGCCCATATCCTCCACATCCAGCTGCTCCGGCATCAAATCAATAACGGGATGCGTACTCTGTTCGTCAAATTCTGAACTGTTGGCGTCCGCCATACCGCACACGTGCCGGGCAAATTCAATAACGGCGCACTGCATACCTAAGCAAATGCCAAAGAAAGGAATTTTATTTTCGCGGGCATATTGAATAGCCTTAATTTTACCTTCAATGCCGCGGTTGCCAAAACCGCCGGGAACAAGAATTCCGTCCACACCTGCCATAACTGCATCCATATCCGTAGTCTCCGCTTCAATTTCTTCGGCGTTTACCCATTTTATTACCAGCTCTGCTTCGTTAGCTACAGCCGCATGACGCAGAGCTTCGGCAATGCTGATGTACGCGTCCTGCAAAGCCACATATTTACCAACCACAGCAATTGTAACCTTACGTTCATATTTTTTGAGTATGTTGGCAACCATATTGTGCCAGCCGCTCATATCCTTAGGCTTATCCTCCATATTCAGCTTACGCAGTACAATGGAGTCCAGACGTTGCTCCTCTAACAACATGGGTACCTGATAAATGCTTTTTGCAGTTAAATTTTGAATAACAGCCTCTGGGTCAACGTCGCAGAACATAGCTATTTTATCGCGCATATCCTTGGAAATTGGTTTTTCACTGCGGCAGACGATAATATCGGGCGTAATGCCAATGCTGCGCAGCTCTTTGACACTGTGCTGGGTAGGCTTAGTTTTCAGCTCTCCGGCCGCGGAAATATACGGTACCAAAGTCACGTGAATATACAAGGTATCGCTCTTGCCAACCTCTTTTTTGACTTGGCGGATAGCCTCCAAAAACGGCAGGCTTTCAATATCTCCTACCGTACCGCCGATTTCAGTAATAACAAAATCGGCGTTATCCTGTCTGCCTACTAAAAATACACGCTCCTTAATAGCGTTGGTAATGTGCGGAATAACCTGTACCGTGCCGCCAAGATAATCGCCGCGGCGCTCCTTGTTGATTACGGATTGATAAATTTTACCGGTAGTAACGTTGGAATTTTTGGACAGATTGATATCAATAAAGCGCTCATAATGGCCTAAATCCAAATCAGTTTCCGCGCCATCGTCAGTAACAAACACTTCGCCGTGCTGATAAGGACTCATGGTACCCGGGTCTATATTAATATACGGGTCAAATTTTTGGATGGTTACCTTGTACCCACGACTTTTCAGCAAACGCCCCAAAGATGCTGCGGTAATGCCTTTGCCTAAAGAAGAAACAACACCGCCCGTTACAAAAATGTACTTAGTATTAGTAGTCATAATTTTAACCCCCTCAGATTACACAGCATGTCTACAATAAATACTACAACAATATTTATATATAAATTCTCTGCCACAAGCCAAAGCCAACGCTGCAAAGCTGCGTCTAAAAGCATTCTCAAAAATTATCACAGCTTACAAAACGGCAGACGCCCTTGACAGCAGAATTTTTAACCTACATTCTTTCCGGAGCAGATACTCCCAAAATGCCTAAAGCATGGCGAATTGTATGGCCAACAGCCTTAACCAACGCAATGCGGGCCTGTTGTAAGTCTGTATCTACGCCCAAAATACGGCAGCTATTATAGAAGGAATGGAACAAGCCAGCCAGCTCGTAGGTATAAGTTGCTACATGATGCACGGCGCGTTCGCGAGCCGCAGCAGCCAGCATTTCCGGATATTTACCCAACTTTTTAATCAGCTCTAATTCCTCAGGAGCCTGCAAACTCTCCAGCTTTAATTTCTCATCAGCCACCGCCTCAATCCCGGCCTCGGCCAGCTGGCGGCCAATGCTGGAAATACGCGCATGAGCATATTGAATATAGTAAACCGGATTCTCGTTGGATTTTTCCGTAGCCAAAGTCATGTCAAAATCTAATTGGCTGTCAAGAGAGCGCATACAGAAGAAATAACGGGCGGCGTCGGTGCCAACCTCATCAATCAGCTCGCGCAAAGTAATGGTTTCGCCGGTACGCTTAGACAGCTTCACAATATCGCCGTTGCGGTACAAGCGCACCATTTGCAGCAGCATAATCTCCAGATTATCAGCATCAAAGCCCAGAGCATTCATAGCAGCCTTCACGCGGGCAATATACCCATGGTGGTCTGCACCCCAAAGGTCAATTAAATGCGTAAAACCGCGCTCAAATTTATTACGGTGATAAGCAATATCAGCAGCAAAATAAGTAGGCACGCCGTTGTCGCGAATAACAACGCGGTCTTTATCATCGCCTTGAGCCGTAGAATTTAACCACAAAGCGCCGTCTTTTTCGTAAATATAACCTCTTTCCTGCAAAAACGCACAGGCTTCACGAATTTTATCAGCCGCATGCAGCGATTTTTCGCTGAACCACACGTCAAAGGTTACGCCAAAAGCTGCCAAATCCTCTTTTAAGCCGGCCAGCTTTTCTTCATAAGCGATATCCAAAAATTTAGCTAAACGCTCTTTTTCATCTAAATCTACAAATTTTTTACCGTAAATACGGATAATACGCTGCGCAGTTTCAATAATATCATAGCCATGATAGCCGTTTTCGGGAAACGCAATACCCGTAGGCATTTCGTCCAACTGCTTCACCGTCAACCCGGCAGGCACGCCGCCCATTTCCTCCAGCTTTAGCAGCTGCAGATAACGGGCGTTAACGGAAGCAGCCAAATTGTTCATTTGATTACCGGCATCGTTAATATAATATTCACTGTTTACATCATATCCGGCGGCACGCAGCAGATTAACCATGGCACTGCCCACAGCGGCTCCGCGGGCATGGCCAATATGCAGCGGACCGGTAGGATTAGCGCTGACATATTCAATCTGTACGCGGCCTAAACCGTTGGCAGGTAGATTGCCGTAATTTTCACCGGCAGCCAAAATCCCGGCCAGCAAATCAGCAGTCCAGTTCTGCTTTAAATAAAAATTGATGAATCCCGGACCGGCGATTTCCGTTTTTTCCACGGAATCGCAGTCTAAATTATCAACCACAGCCTGGGCAATTTGCCGTGGTGCACAATGCAGACTGCGGGCAGACTGCATGGCAAAATTGGTAGCAAAATCGCCAAATTCCTTTTGGGGCGGAACCTCCAACATAACCTCAGGCAGCACGCCCGGCTTCAAAGTGCCGCTGTCAATCGCTTTTTGCGCCGCAGCCTTAACAGCGGCAACCAGTAAATCTTTTATATCCAAAGCAAAATCTCTCCTTATTATTTATTTTGGGTTTACATCGTTTCGTAAACCGGGTCGTTAGTTAATTCTATGCCCAGCTTTTTGAAGATTTTAAAATCACCCTCCGTAAGCATTACGGTAGAATGAGCCTGGCACCCCTTGAGCTTTGGCAACTGCTCCAGCGCCAGCTTAGCTAAAGCATCGGTTGCCGCGCACATGGACAAGGCAATCAGCACCTCGTCCGTATGCAGGCGGGGATTTTTACTGCCTAAAAATTTAGTTTTCAATCCTTGAATCGGATTGATGTAGGCTGGAGCAATCAGGTGCATTTCATCAGCAATATCGCCTAAAGCCTTCACGGCGTTCAACAAAACTGCACTGGCAGGACCTAATAAATCGGTGGTCTTGCCGGAAACAATCCTGCCGTCGGCCAGCTCCAAGGTAATTACGGCACATTTACGTTCTTCCGCAATCTCTTTTGCTACCGTCACTACACGTCGGTCATGAACACCGACTTTAGCCTGCTTCATGAGCAGCTCCAGCGTATAAACCTCTTGCTTAGTAGCCTCATCCTTAACCATGCGGTTCCAAGATTGATAATAACGGCGGATAATTTCCTGCCGGGAAGCTTCGCAGCACACCTCGTCGTCACAAATACAGTTACCAGCCATGTTCACACCCATATCCGTAGGAGATTTATAAGGACAATAACCGTAAATACCTTCAAAGATCGCCGCCAAAACAGGATAAATCTCTACGTCACGATTATAATTAACGGTGGTTACGCCGTAAGCCTCCAAATGGAAGGGGTCAATCATATTTACATCCTGCAAATCTGCGGTAGCAGCCTCATAGGCCATATTCACCGGATGCTTCAAAGGCAGATTCCAAATAGGGAAGGTTTCAAATTTAGCATAACCGGCCTTAATGCCGCGCTTATTTTCGTGATATAGTTGGGAAAGGCAGGTAGCCATTTTACCGCTGCCGGGTCCGGGAGCCGTAACAACTACCAGCGGACGCGTAGTTTCTACATAATCGTTTTTACCGTAGCCGTCGTCGCTGACAATATGCTCCACATTGTGAGGATAACCTTCAATAGGATAATGATAATAAACCTTGATATCCATAGCTTCCAGCTTATTTTTAAAACTTTCAATGGACTTTTGGCCTTTATATTGGGTAACAACTACGCTGCTCACATATAATCCCTTAGAACGATAAACCTTTACCAAACGCAGCACGTCCAAATCATAGGTCAAGCCCAAATCATGCCGCATTTTGTTGTTTTCAATATCAGAAGCATTGATGGAAATAATTATCTCAGCTTGGTCCACCAACTGCAAAAGCATTTGCAGTTTGCTATCGGGAGCAAAGCCGGGAAGCACGCGGGAAGCATGGTAATCGTCAAACAGCTTGCCGCCAAATTCCAAATAAAGCTTATCACCAAATTTGCTAATGCGTTCTCTGATATGTTCAGACTGCATACTTAAATACTTTTGATTATCAAAGCCAATTTTCATCCTGCAATTCCTCTACTTTAATTAAAATCTGCATATCGCCATAGGGAGCTCCGTCATGGTACAAGGTATACTCTATTTCCAAATGCCATTTCCCGTCGCGAAAATAGGTATATAAATAGTGAGTATGCGTCAGCAGCGGTATTTTCATATAAGGAGTTTGGTAAATGCTTTGATCCTTATAGCCGCGGCGAAATTCCTGACGGTGACCAGTAGTGCCGCTGCGCATAATAACTACGCTTTTTTGATCCCATTTCAGCGTGGTCTTAGTGCCCTCCATTCCCGATTGAGCATCCTCATGATACATCACATAATATTTTCCGGCGCGCTCCGTCATACTGCCCTGATAATTTTGCTCGGTAGTCTGCTTTTCGCCTGCGTCGCCCTTACTCACACTGTAAATACGAATTTTTACCGGTTTCATCAGCTTCTCCATAAACACGACTAGAGCCTGCCCCTTTTCGCCACAACATTACGATCGAAAGGTCGCAAGCCCTACTAAATTTTTGTCACTCTACACTGCATAAAATGCCTTTTTATTCTCCAATATTATATAACAGGCATTAAATTGCGTCAAGAAAAGTCGTAAATTGAGGTTTCTCTCTTGTTTTTCGGTATTCTTTTACAATTTCACTTGTATTACCGCCATTTTACTTATATAATGTTATTATCTATTTATTTGGAGGGGTTGGTTTTATGAATTATACTGAAATCATCGTATTCGTTATTTACCTAGCCTGCATGATTGGCGTAGGTATTTGGTTCTTTATCAAGGATAAAAACGGCGGTGAGAAAACTTATTTTCTTGGCGGCCGCGAAATGGGTCCGTGGGTAACAGGTCTCAGCGCCGGCGCTTCGGATATGAGCGCCTGGGTTTTGATGGGGCTGCCCGCTTCCGTATATGCTTTGGGCTTAGGTCAGATGTGGATTGGCGTGGGTCTCTTAATCGGCTACACCATGAGCTGGCTTTTTGAAGCGCCGCGCCTGCGTTCTTTTTCCATTGTGGCAAAAGATTCCATCACCATACCGCAGTTTCTAACTAATCGTTTTCTTTCTAAATCACGTTTGCTGCAAATTATCTGCGCCGTAGTTTTTTTGGTAGCCTACACAATTTACGCTGCATCCAGCATTAAAGCCTGCGGTACGCTGTTTAACACCGTTATCGGCATGGACGCTACCATGGCTATGTATTTGGCAGCCATCATTATCGTCAGCTACACCTTTTTGGGCGGCTTCTCCGCCGTTTGCTGGACCGACTTTTTCCAAGGCTTGATTATGCTGGGCGCGCTGCTGGTTGCGCCTCTGTTTGCCGCTTCCTTTATCAATCCGGAAACCGCCGCCTCTATTCCCGTTAACTATTGGAACCCTTATGCCGACTGGCGCGATATCGTTTCCGGCTTGGCTTGGGGTCTTGGCTACTTTGGTATGCCGCACATTATTATTCGTTTCATGTCCTTGGGCAAGCAAAAGGATATGGGTAAATCTGCTGCTATCGGCATCTGCTGGACCACCTTAATTTTGGTTTTCGCTGTTTTAGTAGGCGTTATCGGCCGTATGTTCTTAGGCTTTGACGAAAACATCAGCAAAAACTCTTTAGTATTTATCGCTATGGTGCGCCAAATTTTTCCGGCTTTGATTTCCGGTGTACTGCTGTCCGCAGTTTTGGCAGCTTCCATGAGTACCGCCGACAGCCAGCTTTTAGCCGCTGCCTCCTCCTTTGCCAGCGACGTTTACAAGCCCTTGTTCCGCAACGACAAAGCTTCTGACAAAGAAATGCTGTGGGCAGGACGTTTTGTGGTTTTGGGAATTTCCTTAACCGCGCTATACATGGCAGCCAATCCCAACGCAGGCTCCATTATGGCTTTAGTGTCCAACGCCTGGGGTGTATTTGGTTCTGCCTTTGGTCCCGCCATTCTGCTAAGCTTGTTCTGGCGCCGCTTTAACTTCCAAGGTGCTGTTGCCGCTATTGTAATAGGCGCTGTGGTTGATATCGGCTGGTTTATGTTCTTTTCTTCTACTGGTATTTACGAAATTCTGCCGGGATTTTTCGCAAGTCTCTTGGCAGGCTTTATCTGCTCCTACCTTAGCCCCGCTCCTTCTAAAGATGTAGAAAAGCTTTACGACAAAGCCGTTAAATACGAGGACTAATAAAATTTATGTTTACTCCCTTCACGACCATCACTTTTTGGTATTGGCTATATAATCAGCTATTTTTTCTGATAGGCTCGCTAGCCTTTCTGCTGGTTTTGTTTATTACGGGACTTATGCAGCTAGGCGCGCTGGATACGGTGTTCAGCTTTATTCTTGATATTGCTTTACTGCGCATGCTGTACCGCTGTTTCGGTCGCTTTTACTGGCGCAGCCGTCTAGACGAAGTGCGCACCACCGGCGCAAAAATGGCGCAGGCAGCGCTGTTTCCCGTTATAGCAGGCTGTATTGTACTGACGCTGTGCTTTGCGCTGGCAGGCGGACACCACAAGGAAACTATGGTAGGTATGCCATTTCTAGCCGTTATAAATTTAAGCTTTGCTTATCTGCCCTTAGCCAACAGCGTGTGGACAATGCTGGTTATTGCCGTAGCTTTTAATTTGATGACCTTAGGGTGCTTTTGGAGCTACTGCGAAAAATATTCCGGCTTACAGCTTCCATGGAAACAAATGGGATATTATCTTTTTCTTTGTTTTTTAGTGTGCACGATGATTATTTATTATTTTACGGTCAAGACCATAGTGTAGTTATCTAAACATAAAAAATTTAAAGGACTGCCTTCCACAAAAGAAGGCAGTCCCTTTTTATATTTTATCAAAACAAAGCAAATATAAAAAGTGGCTTTTATGAGAATGTCCTCTCATAAAAGCCACAATCAATTTTTAATTATTAGTACAGCTTAGCGCCGGCAGGAATATGCGGATCTACCATTAAGAGATGCAGCTTTTCTGCGCCTTCTTCTTGATGAACAGCGCTCAATAGCATACCGCAGGATTCAATGCCCATCATCTTGCGCGGCGGCAGATTGGTAATAGCAATCAAGGTCTTCCCCAAAAGCTCTTCCGGCTCATAGAAAGCATGGATACCGCTCAAAATAGTACGGTCGGCACCTGTACCATCGTCCAAAGTAAATTGCAGCAGCTTTTTGCTTTTAGGTACAGCAACACAGTCCTTAACCTTTACTGCGCGGAAGTCAGACTTGCTGAAAGTATCAAAATCAACAAAATCGGCAAACAGCGGCTCTATCTCTACCTTGGAAAAATCAATAGCCTCCGGTTTTACTTCAGCAGTTTCGGCAACGCCAACGGTAGCTTTAATCTGCTCCGGCAGCTCCATAGGATGAGCTTCAGATTTCAAAGGTTTCATGGTGGGGAAGAACAAAACGTCGCGAATAGTTGAGCTATCCGTTAAAAACATAACCAAACGGTCAATGCCGATGCCTAATCCGCCTGTGGGAGGCAGACCGTATTCCAAAGCATTAACAAAATCTTCGTCCATCATATTAGCTTCTTCGTCGCCGTTAGCACGTTCTTCAACCTGCTTCAGGAAGCGTTCGCGTTGGTCAATCGGGTCGTTAAGCTCGGTAAAACCGTTGCAGATTTCGCGGCCGTAAATATAAGCTTCAAAGCGGTCGGTAATTTCCGGATTATCGGGATTACTCTTAGCCAGCGGAGAAATTTCTTTAGGATGACCGGTAATAAAGGTCGGTTGAATCAGCTTATCCTCAACATATTCTTCAAAGCAAGCGTTGATAATCTTGCCAATGCCAAAGGTAGGCTCAACGGCAACCTTCAGCTCTTTGGCCAGAGCGCGCGCTTCTTCAATGTCGGTTACATTGGTGAAATCCTTGCCTGCATATTCCTTGACAGCGTCAATCATGCTTATACGCTTCCAAGGAGAAGCCAGCTCTATTTCGGTGCCTTCATAAGTGATTTTGGTCGTACCCAAAACATTCATAGCAGTTTTAACTACTACTTCTTCAGTCAAATCCATCATATCGCGATAATCAGCAAAGGCTTGATAAATTTCTACGCTGGTAAATTCAGGATTATGCCTGTTATCAATACCCTCGTTGCGGAATACGCGTCCCAATTCATAAACGCGGTCCATACCGCCAACGATAAGGCGTTTTAAGTACAGCTCCGGAGCAATACGCATATAAACCTGCATATCCAAAGCATTATGATAGCTGATAAACGGACGGGCAGCGGCGCCGCCTGCAATAGTGTTGAGGATTGGAGTTTCAACCTCTAAAAATCCGTGGCTGTCCAATACCTCGCGCACGCTTCTGATAATTTGGCTGCGTTTTACAAAGGTATCACGCACCTCAGGATTTACAATCAAATCAACATAACGCTGACGATAACGGGTTTCAATATCCTTTAAGCCATGCCATTTTTCCGGCAGCGGACGCAGGGATTTAGACAGCATTTCCATAGCGTGTACCTTAACGGAAACCTCACCCATGTGAGTGCGGAAAACACTGCCGGTAACGCCGATGGTATCGCCGATATCCATCATTTTTACTAAAGCATAATTTTCTTCACCCAATACGTCTTTGCGCACGTACAGCTGCATACGTCCGGTTTTATCCTGCATATCCATAAAGCAGGTTTTACCGTGACCGCGAATGGCCATTACGCGGCCGGCCAGTTTTACCTCTGCTTCGGATTCAGCCAAAGCTTCAAACTGCTCGTTGACATCAGCGCTGCGGTGAGTCCACGGGAAACGGCGGCCAAAAGGTTTCCAGCCCGCTTCTTCAATGCGGTGCATTTTATCGATACGGTTCTGCATTTGCTCATTGAGTTCAACCTCTGTGAGCGATGCCTTTTCTTCTACTTGCTTATTTTCTGTCATGCTTTTGCTCCTTATTATTTAATTTCCAAAATTTCATAGGAAAGCTCTCCTGCAGGAGTATTAGCTACCACAACGCTATGTACCTTTTGTCCTAAAATAGCGGAGCCTACGGGAGATTCATTAGAAATACGGTTATTGAAAGGATCTGCCTCGGTAGTACCAACAACGATATAGGTTTCCTCGTCGCCGGTTTCCATATCCTTGAGTACCACGGTACGGCCTAAAGTTACAACGCCTTCTGCTCCAGAAGCAGATGTGTCGATGATAACTGCTGTTTTAATCATCATTTCCAGCTCTAAAATACGGCCTTCATTTTTGCCTTGGTCTTCCTTAGCTTGATCGTACTCAGAGTTTTCGCTTAAGTCGCCCTGCGCACGTGCTTCTTTCAAACGCTCAACAATTTCCTCACGAATAGGGCCTTTACGTTGAGCTAATTCTTCTTCTAATTTTCTAAGACCTTCAGCGGTAATTTGAGTTTCTTTAGTAGCCATTTTTCTGCTCCTTTATAAAAATTTATTAAATAATTTACCTTTAAATTTTATTATAAGCTGTGCCCTTTTCCCTTGTCAATATCAAAAGCCATGGATAGCCAACGCTATCTGCGCATTATGACGCACCTCTTGAATATGCTCGTGGGAAACGGCTCTTTCAAAGTTACGGAAACCTGCCATGCGGAAATTATGCTTGTCTGCCAGCTTGGAAATTAAGTCAATCTTGTTTACATCAAGATTACGTCCCAAAGAGAAATTTTCATAGCGTCCGTCCAAAGCCAAAATCATAGTTTCACTCATACAGGCATAAGAAGTACGCGGCGGAAAGCCAAAATTAAAATGAAAATCCACATTGCCCGGCACATTGATAATACCGCCTTCGATAACCAAAACATCGTTCCGGCTTAAAGATACCTCGCGGGAAACATTACGGGGGCGCGCTACGTCGCAGACCACGGAACCAGGCATTAAATCTCCCGGTTCAATTAAAAAGTCTAAAGCGCTGGTAACGGTCATCACAATATCCGCATGCTTTAATGAAGCATGAATATCCTGGCTAACGGCCACTTCGCAGTGATTTTGCTGAATAAGCTCCTGCGCCAGTTCCTCCAAAGGCTCCATGTGTCTTGCAACTAAGGTAATGTGCTTAACCTCCTTAGCTAAAAGGCGCACGGAAGCAGCACCAATAGAGCCTGTTGCGCCAACTACCACGGCGCGACAGTCTTTAAGGTTTTTACCCATCATCTGCGCCGCCTCCTTGGTGCCCTGCACGGCAGTAGCAACCGTATAGCTGTTGCCGGAGGTTACGGCTATATCAAGATTTTTTGCCACTGTAATACCTGCGTCGCCTACAATGGAAGTAAAAGCACCTAAGCCGACTATTTTAGCACCTAATTCCTGCGCTACTCTGCCGGATTCAATAATTCTGTCCATAACAAATTCTTCCGGCAGCTCCACCATCTGCTTCGCAGTCAGCGGGCAGCCGATAAACCAGCCTTCTGCTTCGGCATAAGGGCTTTTAACGCCGGTAATATGGGAAACCTTAAAAGGTTTTTTCATTTTTAACCCAGCCTCAATAATCGGGGCAGGAATATACTTCATAAGCGGAGATAAATGCTCCATGTCCTCCAAGGAAAGAGGGTGAATGATAAAAGCAAACTTTTCCATGATAATACTACTCCTTCGTACCAAGGTACTCCACAGAAGATTCTATATGATAATGCTCAATGAGCTTTAAATACTCTTCGGCAGATAAAGGCCCTTTCCCATCATGTAAGGCCACGAGCATTGCTTCCATTACATTAGTACCAAAGCTGCGCCCTTGAATGCAGGGCGTAGTTGTTATAAGAATTTTTATACCGGCCTTGCGCAGCATTTCCCTGTCTGCCGCGGTAACCGTATTAGTAATGATAATCTTGCCGGGCAAATGTTCCGGCATAAATTTTTTTATATAATGAAAATCGCCTGCTATAATATCGCTTTCCAAAAAATATTCCGGATGACGCACCACACGTTCGTCCTGCTCCTTCCCCATAGGATAGAACCAGCTTACAGGCAGCTTAGTCACCACCGGGGCCAATAAAGAAGCCCACCAAGCCAAAGCTTTGAGCGAGCGCAACGGTTTATTTATATTCAGTCCAAAAATCAAATCACCAAAAGCAACCTGTGCTCCTGCTTCCAACAAAGCCTCCGCCATACCGAAACGGTCCACTGCACACACCAGCAGCACTTTACTTCCCTTAATATGCACTTTATTACCAGCAGCCAGCTGACGAATGAGCTTGCGCTCCAAGGAATTTTTTACGCCGCTGCCATCCAATACGGGCGTGTGTTTCACATTTGCTACCAAACGAGCAGATTCGCGGAAGATATAACGCTCCTTACCGGCATATACATATAAATCAGTGCCGCCAAGGCCTATAGCGTCTGCTTTGCCATCCCACTGCTCCATGAGTTCCCGCGCAAAGCGAAAATCACCGTCAGTGCCACGCCGCTCAATATGCACTTTTTGCCCGCAAAGCTCCAACACGGCACTGGCATCACGTTTAGAAGACCCTAAACTGACGCTGACGATATGCTTGGCTTGCTTACTAACTTCCATAATCTAAGCTCCCTGAATACTCTTTAACAAAATATTATTGTAACATATTTAGCGTTTTTCTTCAATGCTGACTGGTAAATGTTTTTCCTTTTCATAATAGTTATGAGCGCAAATGCGATAAGCAGCCAGCAGCTCCAAAAACTGCTTCTGCGTATCAACTTGATGAAAACGCCCACGAAATTCCGCTGCATGAGGCAAACCTTTAAGATAAGCAGAAATATGGCGGCGCATTTCTTTCACAGAAATTACTTCGCCCTTATAAGCAATAAGCATCTGCAAATGCTCGGCAGCTAAATTAAGCCGTTCATCTAAACTTGGCTCCTGAAGATTTTTTTCTCCTGCGAGCGCCGCTTTCAGCTGGCTAAACAGCCAAGGATTGCCGTCAGCGCCGCGGCCAATCATCAACCCGTCCACGCCTGTTTCTTGAAACATGCGCAAACCGTCTGCCACAGTAAAAATATCACCGTTGCCAAAAACCGGTACCTTAACCGCCTGCTTTACTTCTTTAATAATATGCCAATCTGCCTTGCCTTCATAAAACTGCCGGCGCGTGCGTCCATGCACGGCAACAGCGGCCACACCTGCGCGTTCGGCAGCCAAAGCGATTTCCACCGCGTTACGGTGCTCGTCATCCCAACCGGCGCGAAATTTTACGGTTACAGGAATATCAACAGCGTCCACCATAGCAGCCAGCACTTCGTAAGCCAGCTGCGGATTTTTCATCAGAGCAGAGCCTTCACCGTTGTTAACAATCTTAGGCACCGGACACCCCATATTAAAATCAATAATATCCGCTCCGCCGTCCTGCACCAGTTTAGCCGCTGCTGCCAGTTCTTGTGGCACGCTGCCAAAAAGCTGAATTGCCGTAGGCCGCTCCGCCGCATCTATGCGCAACATTTCCGTAGTCTTAACATTTTTATACAGCAGCCCTTTGGCGCTGACCATTTCGGAAACAGTCATGCCGCTGCCTAAACGCCGGCAGATAACTCTAAAGGGTAAATCGGTAATGCCCGCCATAGGCGCTAAAGCTAAAGGGGCATCTAATTTTATTTTTCCTATTTTCATGGCAACTCCACAATATATTTTAAGTATGCAGTACGTAAATATAATAATTAAAGAAAAGCCCGCCAAAAAAATCAGCGGACTTAAACTGTTAAAAAGCAAATTATCTTGTACAAGCGTCAAGGCTAAAGCAAAACGCTTTCCGAAATTTTTATTTAGCGTTCTTTTCGTAAAGAATGCGCAGACCATCTAAGGTCAGAAACGGCTCAATTACGTCAATGCAGTCAGACTCGGACGCCATTGTATTGGCAAAGCCTCCGGTAGCAATAACAAACGCATCGCCGCCTAATTCCTTTTTCATATGGCTGACAATACCTTCCATCTGCCCAACAAAACCGTAAATCGCACCTGCCTGCATAGAATTTACCGTATTGCGGCAGATAACGGTTTTAGGCTTAATCAACTCAATGCGAGGCAGCTTAGCTGCGCGTTGGAACAAAGCGTCCACAGAAATACCAATGCCCGGGGCAATAGCGCCGCCAAGATATTCGCCTGTAGGCAACAGGGCGCAGAAAGTGTTAGCAGTACCAAAATCTAAAATAATCATGGGTCTGCCTAGACGACTGTATTTATGAAAAGCAGCCACCGCGTTTACGATACGGTCAGCGCCTACTTCCTTAGGATTGTCGTAACGGATAAAAATACCGTTTTTAATGCCTGGTCCTACTACCATAGGCTTAATGCCAAAATAGCGCTCGCACATGTGGCACAAGGGAATCAGCACGGGAGGCACTACGCTGGAAATAATAATGGAATTAATCTTATCCATTTCCACGTCGCTGTAGTCAAACATACTGCGCAGCATAATACCAAACTCATCCGCAGTTTTAGAACGGTCAGTAGAAAAGCGCCAATGAACTTTTAACTCTTTGTCATCAAAAACACCGGCAACAACATTGGTATTTCCTACATCAATTACAAGTAACATATTAAATCCTCCTCGGAATCGTGCTTCCGCTTGTAAAATTGGCCTCAAAGCCTTTACTATTGTACCACAAAGCAAGCAGAATGCAAGAGCTATTACAAGTTTTTCCGGCTAAGCATAGGCTCCATTTTTAGCGGCTGCCGGACGAATCGAAACATCGCCTGCAACAACCTTCTCCAACGTTCCGTCAGCTTTACGCACTATTAAAAGGCCTTCGTCATCAATATCCTCCGCCGTGCCAAAATAAGTTATATCAGGAGCAATTACTTTAACCTCCTGCCCTAAAGTGCAGGAATATTTACGCCATTCATCAAAAATCGAAGCAAAGCCTTGCGACACAGCAGTTTCGTAAAGCTCCTCCATATTCTTTAGAATATCGCACAACAGCTGCACGCGGGTAAAAGGCTCAATCGCCGCATCACATACGGAAACTGCCAGCGGCTTAACCTCCTCCGGATAATCTTCCGCAGTAGCATTAGTGTTAATACCAATACCAATAACCACGTAATTGATATGACCAAACTCCGCATTCATCTCTGTCAGAATCCCAACCAGCTTGCGTTCCAGCAGCAAAATATCGTTAGGCCATTTAATAGCGGCGTTAACGCCGGTAATTTTATTGATGGCCTTAACAACGGCCACTGCCGCCAACAACGTGCATTTAGAGGCCTCCTGCGGCAGAAACGGCGGCTTAAGAACTACGCTGAACCAAATGCCCTTAGCATAAGGAGAAATCCAACCGCGGGATAACCGTCCTTTGCCTGTGTCCTGTTCTTCCGCCACAACCAAAAGGCCGTTTTCACAGCCTGCGTTAGCCAAAGCTTTCGCTAAATTGTTAGAAGAATCTACGCTGTCACGATAGCAGATACTATGCCCCAGCCATTTAGTTTGCAGGTGTGATAAAATCTCCTGCGGAAATAATCTATCGGGAACTTCCTTTAAAATATAACCTTTCTTTGGTACTGATTCTATATCATAACCTTCGTTTTTTAAGGTTTGGATATGCTTCCAAATTGCCGTGCGTGAAACCTCCAGCCGGCGAGAAATTTCTTCGCCGCTGACAGGCTCGTTGCCGCTGTTCCGCAATAATTCCAAAATACGCTTGCGCATGAGTTCTGCCTCCCAATTTTTATCATCAAAATAACTCGTTTAGTTAACTTTCTTCTAATTGAAAGGTTATCACTTGGTTAACCAAAAGTCAAGCAGTTCATTAACCATAAAGCATTTTGCCGTTAAGTATCATCAATGTGCAAATTAAGTTGATACTAAAAATTTAAGCCAAGCTGAATATTCTTGACGCTCACACAATTTTATTATCAAGATATTCTTTAATAAAAATTGCTAAATGCAGTTCAAAACAGCACTTACTGTCTGTATAATCTATATGCAGCATACTGCTGATTTTTTTGAGGCGATAAGCCACAGTATTGCGATGCACATGTAAAACCAGAGCTGCTCTCTTAACATTATTATGAGATTCTAAAAAAATCTTTAAAGTCTCCAATAGTCGATTTTTATAGCGGCTGTTTTGCTCAAACAAAATTTGTAATTTATTACAACAATAGATTTGCAATTCATTTTTATTTTCGATTTGCTGCAACAGGTGATAAAATTCCAATTCATTATAGTGGGAACAATGTCTGTCAGCAAAATGACTCAACATAACTAAAGCAAAATTTGCTTCCTGATAGCTATTTTTAATTTTGCTTATATCATCGTAAATATTGCCAAAAGCTGTTCTTACAGTATTTTTAGCTTCAATATTCAGCATTTTTTGGTATTCATCCAGCATAGTATAGTCTTCAGCAATATCTCGCAAATTATTTGCACCTGCCAACAGAATGACATTATTGCCATAAATAATCGACATGCTGTTAATATTATGAATATCACAGTAAAAATCCACCTTTTGCTGCAGAATGCTTTTGTTAAGAATAATATCTTTTGTCGGAACAAAAGTAAAAATGCAAACAAAAAAATAGCGTGGAATGCTTATTTGGTCTACGAAAGCGCGGTTAAGCAGCTTATCTTTGGTCGTATTATCTGCAAACAGCAGATAATTTAAAAAATCAACTATATTGTTAGCATTAAGCTGATCGGTCAAAATCAGCTTAGTGATACTTTGAATAATATCAATAATTTTTTTACTCCCCGGCATGGAAAATACCGGAAACCTTGCCGCAGTAGCTTTTTGCAGGAGTAAAGCAGGAATTTCTTTAATATATTTATTGTCAGTGATAATTACTAAACCAGCTAGATTTTTCTTGATACCTTCTTCAAGAATATCGTTTAACATAGACGCATGAGGAACAGTACCCGTGATGAATAAAAGCGCGCCTCCGTGTGCCCAGTAAGATACATTTTCCGTTTGGCATACTTGAGTCCACGAAACAACTCTGTCAAGGCCATTACTGCCAGCCCTAAGCTTAATAGATGTAAAAAAATTTTGATGTAAAAGCGTATTACATGTTATGCTCATGCTTATCACTCCTTATGCCTGATTTAAGTGTTTTATAGACAGCTAAACAACCAGTTATCTGCGTACTCATTGTAACGCTGCACAAACAACATTACAATAGTTAAACCATATAAAATATTATTTAAATACAGCAGCAAAACAGCAAAGTATCTTGTAAATTTTACAAATGTTATCATAAAAGAAAACAAAACAAAAACTGGTACAGAAAGTTTCTGCTATACTTTCTGTACCAGTTCTTATTTTGCAGTCGCCAACATTAGCTTAATGCGATTTTCCTGGTTGACACGCGAAGCGCTGGCATCATAATCAATCGCCAAAATATTTGCTTCTTCACTGATTTCTTTTATTTTGTTAATCATGCCGCGTCCGGCGATATGATTAGGCAGGCAGCCAAAGGGCTGAGCACAAATAATATTATTATAGCCGCTGTGAACCAGTTCCAGCATTTCGGCCGTTAAAAGCCAACCCTCGCCCATATTATTGCCATAGCCGATAACGCCCTTGACCATAGCCTTAGTTTCTTCATATGCAGCAGGCGCACAGAAGGGAGGAGTATCCAGCGCTTGGCGGAGAATACTTTCCAAATGTTTAAGATACCACATAGCGCCCTTATTCGCGCCATATTTCCAAAAGCTTCCGCCATACAGCTTATAGTCTGTAAGATAGGTATCTACGCAGTACATAATAAAATTCAAAACCCCGGGCAGCATGTACTCGCAATCCTGCTTCTGTAAAAACTTCTCTAAATTGTTATTGCCTAAGGCAGCATATTTAATATAAATTTCTCCTACAATACCAACCTTGGTTTTAGGCGTTAAGGTAATAGGCACATTGGCAAATTCTTCGGCAATGGTTTTTGTTATTTTTTTGATATTACTCATGACCTGTGCTCTGCCAGTAAGAAAAGCTTCGTTGAGCTTAACCAGCCATTTATCAGCCAGATCATCGGCAGACCCCTGCACAACCTCGTAAGGACGCACCTTATTAGTCAGATACATTAAAGCGTCGCCATAAATAACTGCTGCCAAAAATTTACGCAGCATAGCAGCGTTCAGATGAAAGCCCGGCTGTTTTTCCAAACCGTTAACATTAAGACTGATAACAGGAATGTCGCTGAATCCGGCTTTTTCTAAAGCCTTGCGCAGCAAATAAATATAATTGGATGCGCGGCAGCCGCCGCCAGTTTGGCTAAGAATGAGCGCTGTTTTTTGCAAGTCATATCTGCCGCTTTCTAAAGCATTAATCAGCTGGCCGATAACCAAAAGCGCCGGATAGCAGATGTCATTATTTACATATTTAAGACCTGTTTCTACAACCTCACGGCTTGTGTTTTGCAGAATTTCCGCCTTATAACCGCAGCTAGAAAGCGCAGACCGCAAAAGTGAAAAATGCAGCGGCAGCATACCGGGAATAAGGATGGTATGAGTTTTTCGCATTTTTTCTGTAAAAGAAACAAAATTATTGTTAGAGGCTTCCGTCATGGAGAAAACTCCTTTAATTATTATCTAATTCAAACAAATTGGCAGCAGAGAAAAGACTACGAATGCGTATTTTAGCTGCGCCTAAATTATCAATATCATCTATTTTAATCTGCGTATAAATCCTTCCGTTTGCTTCTAAAATACGGCGGCATTCGTCAGCGGTAATAGCATCACAACCGCAACCAAAGCTTACCAGCTGAACAAGGTGCATATCAGGGTTTTCTGCCACGTATTTAGCGGCAGCGTAAAGGCGGCTATGATAAGTCCATTGGTTAAGCACATGTAAATCCGTATTGAGCTCTTTAGGCGTTACATGACTACTGACTGCATCCTCGCTGACAAGAGCAGCGCCCATCGTAGTAATCAAACGGTCGATACTATGATTTACCTTGGGGTCAATATGGTAAGGTCTGCCAGCCATAACTATGATAGGTCTGTGCTGCCGGCGTGCCAGCGTAATAATTTTCTGTCCGCGCTCCTTGACCTGCGCTTCAAAAGCATCATAAGCGGCAAAAGCAGCGTCCACAGCTTTTTTTATCTGCTCCTTGGTTATATCGCTGTAAGCCTTATGAAAAATTTCGTAAAGCTTCTGCACCAAAACCTTTTTGTGCAACAAGCCAAGATAATCAAAGAAGAAAACCGCTTTAGACAATTCGCGCATATTAGCATGCAGCACTTCAGGATAATAAGCAACAACGGGACAGTTATAACAGTTTTCCGTCCCCTGCTCGCAAATATTATAGGTCATGCAGGGATAAAAGATATGGTCAATACCGTGATCAAGCAACCACTTAATGTGTCCGTGCATAAGCTTGGCCGGATAGCAGACAGTATCGCTGGGAATCGTATTTTGTCCCATACGGTAAATATATTTATCTTCAATCGGACTGGTAACTATCTTAAAGCCAAGGTGCTGCAAAAGTCCCTGCCAAAACGGCAGCAGCTCATACATATTTAAACCCATCGGAATGCCCATCACGCCGCGGGTTGGCTGCTCATTAACAGGCAGATTTTTTAAAAGCTCCAGCTTTTGACGATAAAGATTTAAATCATCCTTAGGCGCCATGTGCGTAATAGGCCGTTCGCAGCGATTGCCGCTGATAAAACGTTTGCCGCTGGCAAAACTGTTAACAGTTAAATGGCAGTGATTGTTGCATAAGCCGCAGGTTACACCTTTAACTGTATGCTGAAAATCTGCTAGGTCTGCCAGCTTTAAAATGCTGCTGGGATACCTGTTACTTTGATAACGGCGCTGAGCGTAAAGAGCAGCGCCATAAGCGCCCATAAGTCCTGCTATATTTGGCCTTACAACCTCCAGCCCCATTTCCAGTTCAAAAGCACGCAGCACGCAATCGTTGAGGAAGGTGCCGCCCTGAACTACAATATGCTTACCGATGGCAGCCTTACTGCCGGGTCGGATAACCTTATACAATGCATTTTTAACAATACTTATCGAAAGCCCGGCACTGATATTAGCAACAGAAGCTCCGTCTTTCTGCGCCTGTTTAACACTGCTGTTCATAAATACGGTGCAACGGCTGCCTAAATCAACAGGCATGTCGGCAAAAAGGCCAATTTTAGCAAATTCTTCGGCTGTATAACCAAGAATTTCGGCAAAAGTTTGCAAAAAGCTACCGCAACCACTGGAGCAAGCTTCATTCAAAAATATATTATCAATGGCTCCGTTATGAATTTTAAGGCATTTCATATCCTGACCGCCAATATCCAAAATAAAATCCACATTAGGCTCTAAATACTGCGCTGCATAAAAATGCGCCATAGTTTCCACAATACCATAATCTATACCAAAGGCATGTTGAATCAAATCCTCTCCATACCCGGTAACGGCGCCGGCTAAAATGCGGCAACGAGGATATTTTTCATAAAACGCAGTAAGATAATCGCGTACAGCCACAACAGGATTACCCTTATTGCTTTGATAAAAAGAATCTAAAAGCTCGCCTGCCGGACTCATGACGGTAATTTTGATAGTGGTACTGCCGGAGTCAATACCGATAAAAGCTTCCCTAGCATTTTCAGGAGTAGAAATAGTTATGGCGTTTTGGGAATGACGCTTATAAAAAGCATCGTATTCTGCCTGATTTTGAAAAAGCGGCGGCATATGTTCAAATACATGCTCCTTGCTGGCAGCCTCCAATTTAGCAGGCAATGCAGCAAATTCCACGTCGTGCTCGGCACAGAAAGCCGCACCCATAGCCACATAATAAAGACTATTTTCCGGACATACGCCTTTAATCTGCAAAATTTTATCAAAGCTTTCACGCAGACAGCTCATAAAGGTTAAAGGTCCGCCAAGGTAAAGCACTTTTCCCTCAATAGGCCGACCCTTAGCTAAGCCGGTAACAGCCTGACTGGCCACAGCATGAAAAATACTGGCCACTAAATCGCTTTTAGCGGCGCCCTGATTTAGCAGCGGCTGGATATCACTTTTAGCGAAAACGCCGCAGCGGCTGGCAATAGTATAGCTGGTAGCAGCTTTTTGCGCCAATGCGTTCATTTCCGTTGTTTCTACATTAAGCAAGGAAGCCATTTGGTCGATAAAGGCTCCGGTACCTCCGGCACAGCTGTCATTCATACGCGCATCAAAATGGCGGCCAAGAAAAAGTATCTTAGCGTCTTCGCCGCCAAGCTCAATAACTGCGTCTGTTTGAGGATTGAGCTTTTCTGTACAGATTTTTTCCGCAAAAACCTCTTGTACAAACTGCAGTCCGCAGCTTTCGGCAATACCTATGCCTGCACTGCCGCTGACAGCCAAACGAGCCTTACGCAAAGCAGGAAATTTAAGCATCAGCTCTTTATGCAATTCTAAAATTTTAGTAGCAATTTGGCTGTAATGGCGCTGATATTTGCTGAACAGCAGCGTACCGGCATCATCCAAAACTGCTATTTTTATTGTTGTACTGCCAATGTCTAAACCTATCTGCATAATGACCTCCGGAAACTGATTCTACCAATATAGAAATCAATCAATACTTATTCATTTTATATTTTAATACTTTAAAGCTGATTAGTAAAATACTTAGAAAATAAAAAAGTAAAAAAAATGAAAACTTTTGATTTTCTTGAAGGTTAAAAGCCATAATTTTTTGTTGTCAAAAATTTTTTGTGCAAAGTGCACAAAAAAATTTTTAAATTTTGTTTACTTTGTCCATAGCTTTTTAGCGGCAAAAGTGTATAATACAAGCGAAGTAAATATTGTGGGCCCATTATTTACTAGTAACGCAGCAACAAAAATACACGGATAGTTTTGCCAAGCAATGAAGGAGTTGTATTAATTGATGAACGATTATATTATGGCATCCGGTAAAGAAGTTAATTTATTTATCACCAAGTTTTGTAAAAACCAGCAGTTACGCCTAAATATTCCGCGCTATTTTAGAGTAGAAGTAGAGGCCTACGAGGATTTGGCCCCCGGCCAGACCGTTTACAGTTGGATGTACGGCGGCAGAAAGCTGCGCGATACAGCCATAACCTTTAAAGTACGTGATATGACGAATTTAAAACTCTATTACCCTATTTTTTCGGTGGCAACAGGCAAAGCGTTACTAAAGAATTGGCAATTATCTTTACCGCCTAAATTCAGCGTTTTTGCCCATAAACCAAAACCGCGCACTGTTGCGCCGGATAAAATTAATCAAGAAATGCGCAATCTTTTAGCGTATGCGCGTTTATTCGTCAGTATACAGAAAATCTACTCCTGCCCCATGCCTTACGGGTTTAAGGAGGTTTTTCTACAGCTTTACGCCTGCCCGCAAGAAAGCATAGACAGCAGCGTTGTTGTGCTAATCAATAATGTTATCAGTCAATATTTAGCCAACAGCCATGTTATCGAATGCAGGCATCTGCAGGAATTTATCATCTATTTACAGCAAAGATATCAGCGATTAAATTTCATAGATAATGATTTTTCGTCTTTAAGGCAGCTTTTAGCAGCAGAAGATCCACAAATAAAATGCTATTTTTAGCTTTAGCAAAAGTGAAAAAGCAAATTTAATTTTTCCTGCTTTGAAAAAACTGTAAAAATAATTCTGCTGCCGGCGAAAGTTTATTTTTATTGCTCCAATAAAGGCTTTGAGAAAAAGTAAGCTTGCAGTCATCAATAGGCAGACGCAACATATCTTCGTTTACAGGATCGTTAGGCAGTGCGGCAACAATAGCTATACCTAAATCGCTGGCAGCAAAGGTCACAGCATCTAAGGAAGTTGTAGAAATAAACGATATTTTAGGCTGAAAGCCATACCCCTGACAAACGCTGCGCAGCAAGCTGTAGCTGCCGTAATTGCAGCAAAGCGGCAAATCTTTCAAAGCGTCCGGGGTCAAAATCGTTTTCTCGGACCAAGGAAGCTGCATCCTTTTACTGTAAACAGCATAGAAATATTCCGTTTTAATTTTTACAGCCGTTATTTCCTCTGAATGCGGCAAAGGCGCATTAGCAAAGCCAAAATCAATTAGTTCATGAGTAAGCTGCTTTAACTGTTCCATAACAGTGGCATTATGAAATTGAAAATTGATCTGCGGCTGCTGTTTAGCAAAAGGAATAATAAAATTATTCAAAAAATATTCGCTGCTGGCATAGGAAACGCTAAAGCGCAGAGTGCCGCTGGCCTGCTTGCTGAAGGACTGCATAGAAAGATTAATGCCATCTTCAGTGGAGCAAAGCAGCTTAGCCTGCTTTAAAAAGGCTTCTCCTGCTTCGGTAAGCTCAATATGACGCTTACCGCGGCAGGTTTTAAAAAGCTGAATCTGATAATATTTTTCTAAAGTTTTAATTTGCGCACTGAGAGCCGGCTGTACAATAGCCAGCTTTTTTGCTGCGGCACTAATATTGCCTGTTTCGGCAACCACAATAAAATTACGATAAAAATCAAAATCCATAACGCGCTCCTAATATAGTAAAAAATGATTAAATAAATCAAATTAAAATATTTTACTTAATTTTACTTCAAGAATATAATAAAGTAAATACTCTTTAGCCTTACAGCTAGCTAATATTATACGAGGAGATGTAGTTATGAAAAAATATCGTTCATTGAACACCTTGACCGGACCGTTATTATTTTTTGTAGTGCTGCTTATCTTAGCGCAGCTTATTCCCTTTAAACAAGCAGCCGCTATCGCTACAATATGCTGGATGGGTTTGTGGTGGGTGCTGCGCCCGGTAAATATTGCCGTTACGGCGCTTTTACCTATTCCCATCAACGCAGTCTTCGGGATAGTACCTATGGAGGGTATCATCAGCAAATATTTTTCAGAAATTGTGGTTCTTTTAGTCGGCAGCGACCTTATCAGTCTAGTATGGGAAAAAACGCATTTAGATAAACGCATGGCCATTAAATTCCTTTGCGGCATTGGCACCTCCATGCAACAGCAGATTACTGTATGGCTGCTTGCCGCAACCGTATTATCTATCTTTTTACCCAATGTAGTCGTAGTTATGATTTTAGTTCCGGTGGCAGTCAGCATGCTAAAATTTCTTGGACAGACACAAATCACCAATAATCCTATTGCTACGCCTATTTTACTGGCGTTGGTCTGGGGCGCAGGCTTCGGAGGCTTTGGTTCGCCTTTAGGCGGTGCGTCCAATTTAGTGGCTATCAGCTATTTAGAAAAACTTACAGGCAAAGAATTCATGTATATTGACTGGATTATCCGCTTTTTACCTTTGCTGTTTATCATTTTGCTGTTTATTTTAGTATTTTTGCTGCATCTACCTATGCCTGTAAAACATATAGAAGGCGGTAAAGAATATTTCCGTTCTGTTTATGCTAAGCTTGGACCAATGAAACGTGGAGAAAAGCTGGGATTATGGCTGTTTGTTTTGGCTACGCTTCTAGCTTTCGTTCGTCCGCTTTATGTCAGCTATTTACCTTTAATGAAACCAGCCTATGTTTTCTTTTGCTTTGGTATGCTGACCTTTGTCCTGCGCAACGAAACCGGTCAACTTCTGCTTACTTGGAATGAAGCAGAAAAAGGCATCATGTGGGGCATGATTTTTCTTTTTTCCGGCGGCTTAGCTTTAGGCAAGCTAATCACAGATACCGGCGCAGCAGAAGCCATTGCCAAAGTAATCACCTTGCTGCCTTTAAGCGGCGGCGTGGAAACAATGTTCAGTTTGACTTTATTTGCCACCTTTCTAACAGAAATCAGCAGCAATACTGCGGCAGCGTCCATTTCCATACCGGTAGTAGAAAGTATAACTAAAGCGTTGGGTGTTAATCCCATTCCCTATATTTTAATTTCCATTGTAGCCGTTAATTGCGCATTTATTCTGCCGGTAAGCACACGCGCCGTTGGCGTTACCTACGGTCTTAATCCAGATGATTTAATGCTCCATGGCGTAAAGCTTTCTATCTTATGTATGGTGCTGGTCAGCTGTTTAGGATATGTTTGTATGACATTTTGGGGGTTATTTAACTATATTTAATTGATAATGTAAAAAAGTCGCCACACGGCGACTTTTTTTATAAGCGAACGTCAAAAAACGCGTTGAACAAGTAATAATATGTTTCTGCAATTTTATTTGACTAAAATATTAAGACCAGCGTCCCGGCAGTAATCAACAGGCCGCCGATAATAGTTTTCAGCGTTACGGTCTCTCCTAAAATAAAGAACGCCATCACCATAGTAATAACCACGCTGAATTTATCAACAGGCACAACCTTACTTGCTTCGCCAATCTGCAAAGCATAAAAATAACACAGCCATGACAAGCCTGTTGCCAAACCGCTCAGCACCAAAAAGAGCCAGCTTTTGCTGCTGATATCCGCAATCTGCTGATGTTTACCGGTAGCAAAAACTATGAGCCAGGCCATCAACAACACAACAATCGTGCGAATTGCTGTAGCCAAATTAGAATTGACATTTTCAATGCCAATTTTAGCAAAGATTGAAGTTAGTGCCGCAAAAACGGCTGATAATAATGCAAAAACAATCCACATAATTTTTCTCCTGTTAAAATATCACGCCAAAATACTTGCAGAAGCTCCCGCAAAATATTTTAGCAAGCGCCGTATTTTTTATAAGCGGTATGATTAGTGCAGCCGACGATATTATTTATAGCAAAGCCATGTTTAAGCGCCGCAGTTACAAAGGCTTTAGCCTGCTGCACCGCCTCCTGCATATTCATACCGTTAGCCAAACCTGCAGTAATAGCAGCGGAAAAAGTACAGCCTGCGCCATGATTGTAAGAAGGATAAATTTTAGGAACGGCCATTTCCAAAAATTCCTTCCCGTCATAAAAAACATCTATGGCTGCATTGTCGGCAAGACGCTCGCCGCCCTTAATTACTACGTTCTTAGCTCCGGCAGCAATAATACGCTCTGCCGCTTCGTGAATCTGCGCCGCAGTTTTAACTTCCGGCATATCCGCAAGATACGCCGCCTCCACTGTATTAGGCGTAATAATATCGCAGCGCGGCATTAATAGCTTCTTGATAGCTTGAGCGGCATCAGGAACTAAAATTAAATCACAGCCCTTGCACACCATTACGGGATCAATAACTACATTTGGCAAAGCATATTTATCAATAGAAGCAGCTACCAATTCTACCAAAGCAGCGCTGCCCAGCATACCGGTTTTCATGGCGTTAATACCAACACCTTCAATTGCCGTTACCAGCTGCTTTTCAACCAAATCAATCGGCAACGGAAAAACGCTATGTTCCCAGGTAACCGGATGCATGGTTACAATACAGGTCAGAGCCGTCATGCCAAAAACGCCCAGCTCCTCCATAGTTTTTAAATCTGCCTCCATACCTGCGCCACCGCTGGTATCGCTGCCGGCAATAGTCAAGGCTTTATTTAAATTCGTCATAAGTATTCCTCCAATATTTAAGAATATACTTATTATAAGCCTTTTGCCGACATATTGATAAAGTCAATTTATGCAAAATTATCAAGGCCAGTTTGCTGCCAGCTCTGCCAAGGTTAAAGCAAAGGCAGTTGTACGTGGCACAGCCGTGTTCAAATCTACGGATTCATGGTCGGTATGCTCGTCATAATTTTCTACGCCCAAGGCATCGAGAGTAGGCACATATTTCGCAGTGCGATTGCCGTCGGTCAAGCCTCCTGCTACCCATTCGCTGACCTCACCGCCAAATTCTTCTTTTACAATACGTTTATAAACATCTACCATTTTTTGTGCCTGCGCAGTTTTCTGCATGGGACCGGTTACAATGCCGCCGGTGACCTTAACGTAGGTTCCGTCAATCACAATTTTATCCGCCAAAGCCTTTACTTCTCTGTCGATACGCTCCTGTTCCTCAATAGTAAAGCAGCGAATATTTACTTCGCAAAAAGCGTCGCCGGGAATAACGCTGATTTTATCATTATTGGAGCCAATTACGCCGACGTTGACAGTGTTTTGCGGAATAAATTGACCTGCGTCCACAACACCGCGTTTTTTTAAGGCTTCTACAGTAAAATCATCCGGATGGCCGGGCATGGGACTTGCCAGCTTATGCAGCTCAGTAATGGTATAAGCTAACTGATGAATGGCATTGGCACATTCCTGCGAAGCGTTTCCGTGATGTCCGCCCTTGCCGGCAACTTCAATGCGATATTTAGCGCTACCCTTACGCTGGGTAACAATGCCCCAATTAGGACGGGCAACATCCATCAAAATAGCAAAATCGGACTGCTGACTTAATTCGGCAACAATATCCTCCGCAGTTTTGGAGCCGCCCTCTTCTTCGCCGTTGGTGTAATAAATAATTTCTTTAAAATTATCAAAGCCTGCTGCTTTCAAAGCCTTTAAGCCGTAAATTACTTCTACAACTGTAGCCTTATCGTCGCCAACGCCGGGACCCCAGGCGAAATTATTTTCATCTACACGGAAAGGCCGACGGGCAGCCTCGCCTCTTTTGAAAACGGTATCCACATGCGCAACAAGCAGAATAGTATATTTGCCTCTGCCCTTTAAACGGCTGATCAAATGACAGGCTCTGTCGTTGTAACGAAACTCGGTAGCCGCGCCGATTTCTTCCATTCTAGCAGCGACAAATTTATTGGCAGCCTCCGTACCCTCGCGGTCGCCGTTACCCGAATCTATATTAGTTAAAAATTCCAAGTCTTTTACATAATCGGCATAATGGTCAGCAAGATATTTTTTTACAGTTTCTTTCATGATAATACTCCTTCCAAGACAAAATATAAAAAACAGAATTCTATTTTTTTATATTCTACTAGATTACCTATAAATCCTGCTGAAAAAATGTAAAGAGGATATATCTATGCTTATTTATATAGTATGATTTTGAAAAACGCTTTATAAATTTATTGTCACATTAAAGCTTTAGGATATAATCCCCTTCCTCACCTCTAATGTAACTTTATCACATACAAAAATTCTGCTTCTGCGTATAATAAAAGCAAACAAGAGGCTTACTGATGCTAAGTCTGGTTTTTATCATTATTTCTTCCCCAAAAATTCAAAATATAAGGCATCGTTTTGTTATATAATATAAGCATAAATAATCGCAGAAAAATTTTACTATAAGGAGTGATTTTTATGGCCATTATCCATCCCAACGCCACAGAATTCCGCCAAATGCTGGCGGAGAAAAAAACTTTTTTCGCTGATTTCTACGCAACCTGGTGCGGCCCCTGCAAAATGCTCGGTTATGTTCTAGAGGATATTGAAAAAATTTTGGGCGACCATATGGACATTGTGAAAATTAATATAGATAAAGAGCCGCAGCTGACGGAGGAAATGGACGTTGCCATTATTCCCAGTCTGTTCTTTATTAAAAACGGCGAAATCGCCGCCCGTTACAGCGGCTTTTTACCCAAAGAGCGTCTGCTGCCACGTTTGGAAAAGCTTTTAGGCGAGGAATCTCCGGTGGAAGCGGCTCCGCCTGCCAATTATGATTTAATTATTATCGGCGGCGGCGCGGCAGGCTTAACGGCAGCCATTTATGCACGCCGCGCGGGCTTGAACACTTTAGTTTTAGAAAGCTTCGCTCCGGGCGGCAAGCTCATCAAAACCTTTGAGCTGGAAAATTGGCCCGGCATCAAAAATGTCAACGGCTCCCAGCTGGCGTATGATATTTATCAGCAGGCTATGGCGCTGGGCACGGCTTATCTTTACGAAAAGGCGGAAAACATCGAGCTTGACGGCAAGCTGCGTCACGTTCGCTGCGCCAGCGGTCAAAGTTTTACAGCGCCTGCCGTAATTATCGCCACCGGTACGGTAGAACGCTTACTGCACATTCCCAACGAAAGCGAGCTCATTGGTCACGGTGTCAGCTTCTGCGCCGTTTGCGACGCGGCCTTTTACCGCAACAAGCCCGTAGTAATAGTTGGCGCGGGCAACGCTGCTTTTGAAGAATCTTTATATCTGGCAGAATTTGCTTCGCACATTACCATTCTCGCGCGCAGCGATGTCTATAACGCCGAGCATATTATTCAGGAAAAGGTTGCCGCTCATCCTAAAATCACGGTACTGCCATGGCACACTGCACAAGAAATTATTCCCGAAAACGGGCGCGTAGCCAAGGTCAGAGCGCTCAACACCAAAACTAACGAGGAAGTCATAATAGACTGCCGCGGCTTTTTCCCCTATATTGGCGCAGACCCTGCGACTAATTTCTGCCGCGAGCTTAATATTACTAACGAAAAGGGCTACATTATTATCAACGGCGATATGAGTACGGATGTTCCCGGAATTTACGGCGCAGGCGACGTATGCGACAAGGTGCTGCGCCAGGTAGTTACCGCTACTAACGACGGAGCTATCGCCGCCCAAAGCGCGCTGAATTATTTACGCAAGCTGTAAGCAAAAAAGCTGCTGTTTCCATCAAAGAACAGCAGCTTTCTTTTTTGTGAAAATATTGTCGGTAATGCGCAGGCAAATTTTCGTAACAAAATTTAGCAGTTTAAATATTGCAGGCAAGTCTCTATAACCTGCCAAAAATTATTGGTTAAAGCAGTTATTTCATCAGTATAAGCAGCGCCAACATATCGTCCTTATGTCCCAACATACACAGAACGGCTGCTGTCAAAAACAGCAGTGTCTGTACAGGCACGCCGCTCCAGCTTCCGGGAGTGAGAATACCGCCGACTTTAGGCATAGCCATCATTACGACAATAATCAAAGTTACCCAACCAATATCCACGCCATGAATAGTATCAGTCGTCCACAAAATAATTGCTGAAACTACCCAAAAGGCAGTGCGGTTTTCCTTACCGCCTTCACAGCATCCTCATACGGAATGTCGGCGCTTTTTACTACCAACGCCATAACAGACATAATCAAAAATGCACAGAGCCACAGATGAGAAATAAGCAGTGCCAAAATAAGGGTCAAGACAAAAATAGAAATAATACTTCTTCTAAAATTGGTAACGTATACCGGCTTGAAAAGATCAATTTCATCATAATAAATCAAGATCTGTCGCGTAATGCCAAAAAACTTGGCCATTTCGCTGATAGCTATCAATTGCTCCATGATTATCCTCCTAATGATTGCCAACCTTTTTCTAAATTTTCCGCGCTCACTTATTAAGAATACTGTATCATATTGCTAACTATATTGTTACAACACAGTTAAAGAAAAAATTTTACAGCTGTATAGCTACTATACAGTAACTTTTTGTTAAAAATCAAAGACGCAAAACTCAGCAATAAAGTTTAATCTCGACTAAAAAAAACTCTGCTGCAAAGCTTAGCAGCAGAGTTTTTCAGCAATATATTACATTTAAATTTTTTAAAAGCTTATTTGCATTTAGGCCGCAGCTCCGGCGGCAACAGGATACAGGAATCATGAATTTTTTCACTGACAGGATTTACATGCACCATGCAATGCTTTACCAAAGGGAAATTTGCTTCGATAGCCGTATGTACCATTTCCGCAATTTTATGTGCATCTAAAAGGCTCAAATTGTCTTTCACGCTAATCTCCACATCAACATAAATGCGGCTGCCAAACATACGCGTAGTCAGTAAATCTAAATGCTCCACTCCGGGAACGCGCTCAATAAGCTGCTCCAGCTCTTCAGTCGTTTCTTCATCGCAGCAATGATCTACCATTTTCTGCATAGCGTCTTTGAACACTTCATAAGCAGCCTGTAAAATCATTAGGCAGATAATAATACTGGCGATAGGGTCCAAAACCGGATAACCCATGCGCGCGCCTAAAATACCTACGAAAGAACCTATGGAAGAAAGCGCGTCGCTGCGATGATGCCAGGCGTCCGCCATCAAAGCGCCGGAATTTGTTTTTCGCGCCGCTGCACGGGTATACCAAAACATACCCTCTTTCACTACGATGGACAAAACTGCCGCCCATAAAGCTAATTGGCCGGGAACCACTAATTCCGAAGCTTCTGCTACAAAAACCTTTTCGTAACCGCTGTAACCAATGCCCAAAGCAACCAGCGTCAGCATAACTGCCAAAATAATCGCCGCCACACATTCCATACGCTCGTGGCCGTATTGGTGTTCCTCGTCGGAATCCTTGTTGGACATTTTAACGCCGGCCATAACCACAAAGGTACTGAATACGTCGGACGCAGAATGAATACCGTCGGAAATCATGGCGGCAGACTGCGCCATAAAGCCTGCCGCCAGCTTAGCCAGGCTAAGCACCAAATTGGCGATAATACTGTTGAGTGACACTACCATAGCCACTCGTTCTTCTTCACTGGCAAATTTCATTACTTAAACCTCCTGAAAATTTTTGTTTTTCCTTGTAAATTGTGCCGAAATCTCTGCAAAGCAGACGCAAAGGAGAAAAAGAAAACGCCTGCGGAATAGTAAGTAACTGTCCCGCAGACGTTAATTTTTAGTCTGCTGCCCAAAGGGCCCGGCTGCAAAAACCACTGGAGGTAAACCGCCTGATCAGTTTGTACTGTAGCTGAAAAATCGCAGTGCAAAGAGATTATAGGTAGTATACGCGGTTAGCAAACGGTTTGTCAAGTATTTTTCAGACAACGCCTGAAAAATATAAAGCGTAATAGCTTGTTGCAGCTAACAAATTTATTCTTCGGATGCAATACGCACGCAGGAAGCAGCTACGGCATTATGCCAACCGTATAGCAGTTTGCTGCGCTTAGCTTCATCCATAGCAGGCGCAAAGGTTTTGGCAATCTCATGATTTTGTTTGATAGCCTCTTTGCTTTTCCAATAGCCGACAGCCAAGCCTGCCAAATAAGCAGCACCCATGGCGGTAGTTTCAATAGTACGAGGACGGGCAACCTTAGCATTCATAATATCTGCCTGAAACTGCATAAGAAAATTGTTAGCGCAAGCGCCGCCGTCCACTTGCAGCGATGCCAACTTAATACCGCTGTCCTCCTGCATGGACTGCAAAACATCATTAACTTGATAAGCGATAGATTCCAACGTAGCACGCACAATGTGGCAGCGGTTGACACCGCGGGTTAAGCCCACAATAGCGCCGCGGGCATATTGATTCCAATAAGGAGCGCCCAGTCCTACAAAAGCAGGTACCATATAGCAGCCATTGGTATCGGGTACGGACGCAGCCAAAGCTTCGGATTCAGCGGCATGGCGAATAACTCCCAGCTCATCGCGCAGCCATTGCACAGCGGCGCCTGCCACGAAAATGGAGCCTTCCAAAGCATATTCCACCTTGCCGTCCACACCCCAAGCGATAGTAGTAACCAAACCATTTTGGGAAGCGACAGGCTTGCAGCCTGTATTCATCAGCATAAAGCCGCCTGTGCCGTAGGTGTTTTTAGCCTCTCCGGGTTCAAAGCAGGTTTGTCCGAAAAGTGCGCACTGCTGGTCACCGGCAGCTCCGGCAATAGGAATCTGATGCTCAAACAAAGAGGTGTCTGTTGAACCGTAAACGCAGCTGGAAGGCTTAACCTCCGGCAGCATATTTTGCGGCACACCCAAAATTTCAAGAATTTCTTCATCCCATTTAAGCTCGTAAATATTATACATCAAGGTGCGGGAAGCATTGGAATAATCGGTAACATGCACTTTGCCTCCGGTAAGCTTCCAAATAATCCATGTGTCAATGGTACCGAAAAGCAAACATCCCTCTTCGGCCTTTTGACGCGCGCCGGGAACATTTTCCAAAATCCAGTGCAGCTTGGTGCCGGAAAAATACGCATCTAAAACAAGACCCGTTTTCTCCTGAAATTTTTGCGCATAGCCTTGATTGTTCAGCCAATCGCAATATTCCGCAGTACGGCGGCACTGCCAAACAATAGCTTTATAAACGGCTCTGCCAGTCACCTTGTCCCACACTACCGTAGTTTCGCGCTGATTGGTAATGCCAATCCCGGCAATATCAGCAGGAGTTACGTTAAGCTTGCTCATAGCTTCGTACATCAAGCCAAGCTGCGTAGCCCAAATTTCTTCTGCGTCGTGCTCAACCCAACCGGGCTGCGGAAAATACTGGGTAAATTCCTTTTGCGCCACGCTGCAGATTTTGCCTTCATGGTCAAACAAAATTGTACGACAGCTGGTGGTTCCAAGGTCAAGAGCCATTATATATTTTTTATTCACACGGCTCACTTCCTTTTTACAAATTAGGCAGGAACATTACCAGTCCCGGCACATAAGTAACAACTAACAGCGCCACTAGCAGCGCAATAATAAAGGGCATAACCTCTTTAAAGAAATCTCCCAGCGGCGTTCCCGTGATAGCGCACACTGTAAACATCATCGAGCCAAAGGGCGGCGTTAAACCGCCAATCATGATATTAACGATACAAATAATACCGAAATGCACAGGGTCAACGCCAAGCGTTTTCATTACCGGCACCAGCAAAGGCGCAAGAATAATTAAAGCAGCGCCGCCTTCTAAAAACATACCCAGCACTAACAAAAGCACGTTAACCAGCATCAGCATTAAATAAGGATTCTTTGTAAAATCCAACATCGCAGAGGTAATCTGCTGCGGAATACGCTCCCAGTTCATGTAGTAGCCAAAGAAAGAAGCCGCTACGATAATTAAGCAGACGGAGCTGGTACCGTAAATTGTTTCCTTCATGATCGGCCAGGCGTATTCCCATTTCAGCTCTTTGTAAATAAACGCGCCGACAAAGAGGCAATAAACAACTGCCACAGCGCCTGCTTCAGAGGGAGTAAACATACCCATGCGCAAGCCGGCGATAATGCCAAAGGGGAACAGCAGCGCCCAAATGGATTCCTTAAGCTGAGCCATTATTTCGCCAAAGGTAGCGCGTTTGGCGCGGGACGGCTTATAGCCGCGCTTTTTGGAAATGTAGGCAACTACCAGCATCATAGCCACAGCCATTAAAATGCCCGGCACATAGCCTGCCATAAACATTTTCGTTACGGAAACGCTGGCAATCAAGGCGTAAATAATCAGGTTAATTCCCGGCGGAATAACCGGCGTAGTAGCGGAAGAAGCCGCCGTAACCGCAGCAGAAAAGGCTTTGCTGTAGCCGCGCTTTTCCATTTCCGGCACCAGCATTTTACTCTGCATAGCAGCGTCGGCGTTGGCGCTGCCGGATACGCCGCCCATCAGCAGGGACAGCAGCACGTTGACCTGCGCCAAGCCGCCTGTCATGTGACCCATAAGCACATCCGTAAATTTCATCAGCTTATCGCTGATACCGGCATAGTTCATAATGGAGCCTGCCATAATAAAGAAAGGAATCGCCAGCAGCGGAAAGGACTGGGTGCTGGTAATAATTCTTTGAAACATCAAATGCGTAGGGGAAGCGCTGTCAATAAAGGTAAAGTAGGATACCGTCGCGCCAAACAGAGCATACGCAATAGGAATGCTGGAAAAATACAGCACAAATACGATAATGACGGGCAAATAAGCCATTATTTTTCCACCTCCTTAGAGCCGCACAAATCGCCGATAACAAATTTCACAGAGTAAACTGTCATCAGCACAAAAGCAATCAGGACAGAAGTACTGATATACGCAGACGAAACGCCTAAAACCGGCGTCATTTTCGTGTAAGAGGTTTGGATATACAATACAGAAAGATAAGCCATATAACCGTTGAGCACAACCAAAATCAAATCCGTAATCAGGCGCACAGCCTTTTGCAGCGCAGCGGGAAAGCGTTTTACCAAAAGGTCTACGCCCACATGACCGCGGTGCTTAAACACCGCTACCGCACCAATAAATACGGACCAAACGAAGCAGCCTGTCGCTACCTCCTCCGACCAAACCAAGCCGGAATTTAAAATGTAACGCGTAATAATATTGATAATAACGAGAACCGTGGTAACAATCAAAAAGGCAGACGCTACCAAATCCTCAAGATTTTGCAGGATAAATTTCATGCTCATAGTAAAAAATCGCCTCCAAAGGATTTTAGCTCACATGTTCCAGAGGTGAAAACAAAGCGTTCCGCTTTAAATAATTGCGAAACGCTTTGCTTGATGTACAGTAAATTATTTATGCACAGGCATCTTGTTCAGTTTCGACTGCTTATTTTGCTGCGCGGATTTTTTTGATTTCAGCTTTCAGCTTCTCATAGATACCGGGGGTTGCGCCTTCTTTTTCTTCCATTTGTTTGAAAACAGGCTCGGTTGCTTTTTCAAAAGCAACATGGTCAACATCGTTGAATTTAACGCCTTTGCTTTCCAATTCCTTATAAACCTTATTATAGGATTCGGTGCCAATCTTGGTCATTTCTTTGCCGCCGTAAGCAAACTCTTCAGCGATAATTTTTTGGTCTTCAGGAGAAATTTTATCCCAAACTTTGGTAGAAATATAAACGCCGCAGGTACCCAGGAAATGTTTGGTGGTTGCTACATTCTTGCAGTGCTCATAGCATTTAGTACCAATGTTGGTAAATTCGGAACCTTCCAAACCGTCAACAACGCCTTGAGAAACACCGGACAAGGTCTCGGAGAAGGGCAGGCTGGTAGCAGTTGCGCCCATAGCGTTGATAGTATCAATAAACAGCTTGGAGCCGGGAGTACGCAGCTTCATGCCTTTTAAATCTTCCGGTTTAGTAATAACCTTATTGGTAATCAGGTTACGGAAGCCAAATACGTAGTCCAAAGCCAAAACCTTGATACCTTTCTTTTCAGCCTTAGCAACCATATCTTTCACAAGCGGAGTTTCAATCATTTTTGCATATTCATCATAGGTTTGGTACAGCATAGGTCCAACCAAGGGTTTAAAATCAGGAACATAATCTCCCAAATAGGAAGGATCCTCTACGGAAATAAAGTTTGCGCCGTTAGCAACCTGCTCCAAGCCGTCCTTGTAGCAAGCCAGCTGATTTTGACCATAGCATTGAATTTCTACGCGGCCATTGGTCTTTTTGTTGATACGACCGGCAACCAATTCCATAGATTTGTAAAGCTGCTCGTCAGGAGAGAAAACGTGGCTCAATTTCAGAACGATTTTCTTGTCAGAGCCTGCCGCTTTGTTATCTGCTTTTTTGTCGCCGCCGCAACCGGTGAGCGCCAGCATCATAACTGCCATCATCAATAAAGCAATTATTTTTTTCATGTTAATCCTCCTCAATTTTTGTTGAAATTTGTTGAATTTTTGCAGAAGCATCTCTGCGCATAATAGCTATTTACATCTTATCAAAGCTTCACAATATTGTCAATAATTTTACAAGCATTTTACAAACACTGTTCTACATACATTTTTGGGGCATTTTACATCCCTGCTGGCTCAAAATAGTCCCGCTTGTTTTTTTGCTGATTATATGCTAAGATATTGTTGAATATTGTTGAATTTTTATTAAACTTTTCTATATATGAAACAGGAGGCTTTGTTATGACTATGATTTTTGCTCACCGCGGCTTTACAGGCTATTATCCGGAAAACACTATGCTGGCGTTTCAAAAAGCTGCGACCGAAACTGTAGCCGACGGTATTGAGCTGGATATTCAGCTGACCAAAGACGGCGAAATTGTCATTATGCACGACGAAATCCTAGACCGTACTACCAACGGCAGCGGCTGGATTAAAGATTATACCTTAAAAGAGCTGAAAACGCTTTCCGTGGGCGTCAATATCAAAGGATTTTTCCCCCGCCAGACCATACCCACTCTGCGGGAATATTTTGATTGGTTTAAAACCACCTCGCTTATCACTAACATTGAATTGAAAACCGGCGTATTTGAATACGAAGGCATTGAAGCCAAGCTGGCTGCTTTAGTTGGCGAATACGGTTTGGAAAAGCAGCTTTGGTTCAGCTCCTTTAATCATTATTCCCTTGCTAAGCTTAGGGAACTGCTGCCAAACGCCAAATGCGGTTTGTTAATGGACACCTGGCTTAGAAATGTCGGCGCTTATGCCGCCGGTCAGGGAGCAGCTACTGTAAATGCGTGCAGTTATTTTTGCTGTAAAGAAGGCGTAGCCGAAGATTTGCACGCTCACGGCATCGGCTTGCAGGCTTGGACACCGAACGACGCACAACTTATGCAAAAATTAGTAGACCGCGGCGTAGACAGTTTAATAACCAACTTCCCGGATATCGCCGCTAAAGTTACAGGCCGCGTTTAAAAATTTTATTTGCAGCGAAAGGAACAACGCATGGCTAAAAAAGTTACGCTCAAGGATATTGCCGCCGCTGCCAAGCTGTCACCTGCCAGCGTTTCTATGATTTTAAACCGCCGCAGCATCAATCGTTTTAACGCCGATACAGTGGAGCAGGTTTTTGCTTTAGCTGCCGGTATGGGCTACAAAAGCAGCAAAGGCAAAAGCTACAGCTTAGTTAAACCTTCGGATACTTTGATTTTTATTATTTGTCCTTCAGTTTTCAACCCTTTTTACACAACTATTATCCAAGGCATCGAGATTGCCGCCCGCAACCAAGGCTTTGTCACCTCCGTGCGCACTACCTACTGGGACACAAACACGGAAAGCTTTATTATGGAACAAGCACGTAAATTTAACGTTGCCGGCGTAATCTTCGCCATGATTCCGCAGCAGCCCCAACTGGCCTACAAACTAAGCCGTCATCTGCCTGTTGTCGCTATTGGCGACAGACGCGGCGACTTAGAGCTGGCAACAGTGGATATGAACAACTACACCGCCGGTCAGCTTATCGGCAGACATCTTTTGCAGCTGGGTCATCGTCAGCTTGCCTATTTAACGACAACGCTCAACGAGCAGCATACTTCCCGCCTGCGCCGCTGCGAAGGACTGCAAAGCGTCTGCCGGGAATACGCTGATGCCAGACTGCATGTTTTAACCAAGAATATTACTCCCGATTACGAAATTTCTCATGTGGATGTAGAATATACCACGGGCTACGAGTTAGCCGGGGCTTGTCTTAAAGAACACAACGAAGTTACAGCAATGGTCGCTATCAACGATATGGTAGCCTACGGAGCATACAACGCTATCCGCGACCATGGTCTGCTTATTCCCGAAGATATCAGTCTGTGCGGCTTTGATAATATTTTTCCCTCCCGCCTGCACGGAGTCGCTCTGACAACGATTGACAATTCCCTAACCGAATGCGGTAAAAGCGCCTTTAATCTATTGCAAGAGGAAATTGCCAGCTACGAAAATCACGGCCGCTTTGAAAGCATTACGCATGTGGAATATAAATGCAGGCTGGTAGCAAGAAACAGCAGCGGGCCCGCGCCGAAAAAGAAAATCGACTAACGCTAAAAACTGTATTATTAAAGCGATATATTATCACTCGTTCAACGCTATTAACATACTTTTTCGCAAAGGCGCGACGCGTGCCCTTGAGGGTAAAAAGTATGCAAAAAGAACCTTTACTTGCAGGCGTGCAAGCGGCACACGCAGCTTATATATCATACTTTTTCTTAGGGCAAGACGCGTGCCCTTTAGGGTAAAAAGTATGCAAAAAGAGCCTTAATTGCAGGCAGTAAGTCCCACTGGCTTCATAGTGATAACGTTCATTCGCAAAACAAACAACTACAGCAACAATGACTGCGGTAGTGCTTTGAACGAACTGTAGATAAACTTCTTGCTTGCTTTTGCCTCTCAAATCTATGCGCAACAGTGAGTATTTTTGGTACTAGCTGCTAAAAACTACTCGTAACTCTAACCAAAATTCAGCACGCAACGGTGAGTATTTTAGGTGCGGACAAGTACAAACAGCACGCTAGCGTACAAACTACTTTGCGGTAGACCGCCAAAGCGCTGCATTGCGAGCCGAAACAGACTGAAACCACGAACTAAAAAGCAGTAGACAAAATCAAGAATGTCTAACAAACGGGGTATTAAAAGCCCTTTTTGCAAGCTTTTTCTGCAAGAAAAAGCGAAAGTTTGCCGCGATTTTCAAAATCGCGTGCTTTTCTTGCAACTTCTTTTGGCAACAAAAGAAGTTGAATTAAAAAACAAAAAAGGACTGCCTTCTCTCGCAGAAAGCAGTCCTTTTTATTTCACTTTTTAGTTTAAAAAGCCCTCACCCCAAGCCGTTGCAGCGCGCCAAATCTTCATAAATCAACTCTGCCATACGCTTAGCCAGCGCGGGACGTTGGCGGCACAGGCTGGTTGCATTTAACAACTGCGCCAGCTTTTCCTTATTGCACAGCATACAACAACAAGGCTGAATAATTTCGCTGGCCATATACGCCGCTGCCCGCAAGGACATTTCGTCAGAAAGCAGGCTGCCGTCCGCCGCCTTGCCTAGAAACACAGCCAAACGCTTATCCAGCGCTATTGCCAGTTGTTTTTCTAAAACGCCTGCCATAATTTTAGCGCATATTTTCGATAAAATCTTCAAAGGTATTGATAAGCACGGGATGCCCTGTCACTACCAAATCGCGCAGATAGCTGCCATAGGATTCATAAGTGTTATCCTTCAGCTCCAGCTTCAAGCCTTCTTTTTCGTATTCTTCAATCATTTTCAGAATGAAACGGTTTACAGTGCCGTCTGGAGTAACGTTCAGCGGAATATAACGCTCTTCAGCATCATACTTTTCTACAACAACCTTCCAACCGCCGGGAACAGGCGGCAGACGAGTTGCTTTAATAAAATAATTATCGGGAGAAAAGCCTACATAACCATCCATTTTATTATATAATTTTGCTTTTTTCAGCGGAAAGCCGTTTTTATTGCCCCACTTAACGATTTCTTCACTAACCTCATTATTATGTACAACACTGGGAAATGTTGCTTCTGCTAAAATCTCGGACATGATGATACCTCCTCATGGTTGATAGTAATATTGTACTCTAGTTTAGAAATTATTTCAATAACCGCTTGGGGAAACAATCTGCAAAATTTTCTTAAAGAGTACGCAAAAAGGCGGCAGCCGCAGCCACCGCCTTGCAGATACAAGATAAAATTATTAAATTTGACCCAAGGACTTCAAAATTGCCTGAGCGATAATAGCGCTGGCAATATAAGTGCCAACGAATACTACAATAGCGAGCAGACAGATGCGCCAGCCAGATTTAGCAAAGGCATCCAAATCCTTACCGATAGCAACACCGGCATAAGCCAAAATAGGCGTACACAGAGCCAGGAAGCCAACCTTTTTTACATAAAGATTGATGATGTCAGAGCCGGGAAAGCCGGGTACGGTCATAATGCAGCCAATGGTTACAACATAAGCAGCAGCCGGAATACCGCCGGGCAGATATTTAGAAGCCATCATGCCGATAAGCGCAATAACAGCCAAAATCAACAGGCCGGGAATTGATTCCACAATATTGGCCTTAGTGCCCAGCACGTTGGAGAATAAGCTCATTAAAGAAACTATGCCGAGAACAATAACAGTATCTTTTACGTTCATTATGCTTCCTCTCCCTTCTCAGGTTCCACACCATATTTCATCTTATAGAACTTTTTGTACAGCCATTCGGTCATGGGCAGACCAATCCATACGGACATATACAAGCCGTCCAAGCCGGAAAGCATGTTGGAAGCAGCGCCGAAAGCCGCAAGCTGATCCGCCATTTCCGGATACATAGCTACCAAAGAGCCTAAAGCAGCGCTCATCATGCTGGCAGAGCCAACACCGGCAGCCATAGCTAAAGCGTAGGGATGAATAGGCAGAGTGGAAGCAGCTACGCTGGCCATAATACCAAAGAAAATAGTACCAAAAACTGTACCGGCAATGTAAACACCCATAACACCGCGGCCCTCGCTGGAATCCAAACCAAATTTTTCACCAATCAAGGCAACGTTAGGTTCGCGGGCAATAGAGTGAGCAGCGCCGATGGTTTCGCGTTTCAAGCCAAGATATACAGCCACGGGAACGCCTAAAAGCACGGTACCCAAATTACCAAACTCTTGCAGAATCAAAGCCGGAGAAGCAGCTAAAATCTTCGGCAGAGTAGGGCCAACCAAAGTGCCATAGCGAGCCATGAGCAACATCAGCGTAACGCCGATAAGGCTGGAAGCATCCACCATTTCCTTTTTACTGGACAGATTGAGGAACTTGGGTGTCGTTAAAATACCCAAAAGCAAAGCAAACAGCATTGGCAAAAGCACAATGCGACCAATACCAATGGTAATGGTGTGAGTGCCGATCAGCTCTGCTACAATGATCAGCGCCAGAATAATGGCATGTAATTTAATATTTTTCATTACAAACCCCTCCTTAAAAATTCCTATATTAAGCAAAACCGATGAAAAGGTACTAAATGCAAGGCGTAGTGACAACATATAACCAATACACTTAGAAGCTGCAACGAAACAGCAAGCGCCTTCTCGAAGATTTTAACTAAAATAGCTTTCCATTTTTGCGATATATTCTTCCTTAGTAAGAATCGGCGTGAAATCTGCTAAAATACCCTTAGCTTCCTGCGCGTCATCCGCCAACAAATCTACCAGCATCATGGCAAAGGCTTTGGCAGGCAGCAACACCACCGCATTAAAATCTACTACATGAAAATCGCCGGTGTGCAGCAAGCCGTCGGTGCCGCCGATAAAGGGATGAATAACCGGCATCAGATGCGAAACATCTCCCATATCGGTAGAAGCGTTAAAGTGACCTGCGTCCTTAATATCTACATCCGGATTAACCTTGCGGGCATTAGCAACCATCAGTTCATTAAGCCGCGCATTGCAGTTTAAAGGCATCATACCCGGCAGAGTAGTGATAACTGTCTGCGCGCCGATAGCGTCACCGCCGGCTTTTAAAGCGGCATCTACACGCGCGTGAGTATTGTCAATGGCTGCCATCGTTTTAGCACGCACATACAATTCCATACGCACATCCGCCGGTACGGAATTTACAAAATCGCCGCCCTTAGTAATAATCGGATGCACTCTGACAACATCCTGCTCACGGAAAGTTTCGCGCAAAGCGTTAATACCCATAAGTCCCAGCATAGCAGCGTTCAAAGCATTGATGCCTTCATGGGGAGCGTCAGCCGCATGAGCAGTTTTGCCGATATAACGCACGGTTTTACCAACAAAGCCGTTACTGCTGTTGCCAACGGAAACAGTGGGACGCGGCATATTTTTATCGGCGTGCATCTGTATAGCCATATCAATATCATCAAAAGCGCCTTCGTAAATCAGCTGGCCCTTGCCGCTTAAAAAGTGCAGCTTGCCTGCCTGCACCAATTTTTTACGGTACTCAATCTCGATATACTCTTCCGCCGGTACGCCGAAAAATACTACGTCGCCGGCCAGTTCATTTAGTACGCCGGATTTCATAATACCGCAGGCAGCGCCCAGCATGGCAGCTATCTGCAAATTATGGCCGCAGGCATGCGCCGCGCCTGTCAGCGGGTCTGCTTTAGCGCTTTCCGGACAGCCGACGGCGTCCAGCTCGCCTAAAACTGCAGCGGTGGGACCCGGCTTGCCGCCGTGAGCACGCGCCTTAACACCGTTGACTGCGAGACCTGTTTGCGGCTCCAAGCCCAGCCCGCGCATAAATTCTGCCACCTTAGCGGCTGTTTTAACTTCTTTAAAGCCCAGTTCCGGCTCGCTTTCAATGCTTCCTGCCACAGCTTTAATCTGCCCGGCGCAAGCATCTATGGCTTCACATACCTTTTGCTTTAAAAGCTCTTTATCCATAGGGTAGCCTCCTGACCGCCGTCCATTTTATGTGGACAACAGCGTGATTTTTTTAACATTTTTATTTATATTATAACACAAGCGCCTTATTTGTCAATTTTTTGTCACATTCTTACTTATGCTAACAGGTAATTTATTAAATTTTTATTTACCTAAGCCAAGAGCTATGCTATGATATATAGATAGTATCTTTATCTTACGACAAAATATTACAGAAAGGAGTCTTGACATGTTTGCTCAGATAAAAAAAGATATCGATTCAATTATGCTGCGCGATCCCGCCGCAAAAACAAGACTGGAGGCAGCACTCTGTTATCCGGGTCTGCATGCCATTTGGCTCCATCGCATAGCTCATCATTTTTATTTAAAGGGCTGGGTAGTTTTCCCCCGTTTAATCAATACCTTTTCGCGTTTTCTTACGGGCATTGATATCCACCCCGGCGCAAAATTAGGCCCCGGCCTTTTTATTGACCACGGCATGGGACTTGTTATCGGCGAAACAGCGGAATTAGGCAGCAACGTTACCTTGTACCAAGGCGTAACCCTAGGCGGTACGGGCAAAGAAAAAGGCAAACGCCATCCCACTATCGGCAATAATGTAGTTGTTTCCAGCGGCGCGAAGGTGCTTGGTTCGTTTAAGGTAGGCGACAATTCGAAAATTGGCAGCGGCAGCGTTGTTTTGAAAGAGGTGCCGCCCAACTCCGTGGTAGTTGGCGTTCCCGGACGTATAGTTACCCGCGATGGCGTGCGCGTATCCCCCAGCGACGGCAGTAATGACGAAAACATGATTGATTTGAACCACGATAAGCTGCCCGACCCTGTTGCCGATTACGAAGAGCTGCTGGCTAAGCATATGGAAGAAATCAACGGCCGCCTTAAGGATTTGGAAAAGCTTATCTATGCCGCGCAAAGAAAGCAGCAGGAACAGCAAAAGGAAGAATAGAGCTAGTTATTTCAAGAGGTAAAATTATGAGCAAAATTATGACCACAGCCGAAGCTATTCAGGAAGCACGCCGCTGCTTAAACTGCGCCCGCCCCTCCTGCCGCACAGGCTGTCCTATCGAAAACAATATTCCCGAATTTATCCGCGCCCTCAGCGAAGGCAATATCGGCACGGCCTACGAATTGATTTCCGAGCGCAGCAATCTGCCCGCTATCTGCGGCCGCGTCTGCCCCCACGAGCGTCAATGCGAAGCAAACTGCGTTTTAACGAAAAAGCAATGCGGTATCGAAATCGGCAGCTTAGAAATGTTTGTAGCTGATTTTGCCCACGCCAATAATTTAAAGCCGGCGCATCCCTCCAGCAAAATGCGCGGCAAGGTAGCAGTTATCGGCAGCGGTCCGGCTGGTCTGACGGTAGCAGGCGATTTGGCTAAAATGGATTTTGACGTAACGATTTTTGAAGCTCAAAGCGAACCGGGCGGCGTGCTGCTGTTTGGTATTCCTGAATTCCGCCTGCAAAAGGATGTTGTGCGCCGCGAAATTACCGAGCTGCGCAATATTGGCGTAGAAATTAAAACCAACCAACTGGCAGGCGTGGATTTTACCGTGGACGACCTTTTCGCTCAAGGCTACGACGCAATTTTTATGGGCACGGGCACAGCGCTGCCCCGCACGCTGGATATTCCCGGCAAGGAGCTGAGCGGCATTTTAACGGCTACTTATTTTCTGCGCATGGTGGTTTTAGCTAACGAAGGCAAGCTGGACGCCAGCGAAACATTGCTGCACACCGGCGATAACGTTATCGTAGTCGGCGCAGGCAACGTGGCTATGGACGCTGCCCGCACAGCAGTGCGCCGCGGCGCTAAAAACGTAACCGTCGTGTACCACAAGAGCGACACGGAAGTAAGCGCTTTTCCGTCGGAATACGAAGCGGCTCTGGCAGAGGGCGTACAGTTCAAATTTTTGAGCCAGCCTATCGCCTACTTTAATAAAAAGCAGATGCGCGCGCTTAAAAACATCCGCCGCCCCGCCGCCCCCACGGACGAAACGGAGCTGGCAGGACTTTTAGTGCAAAATATAGCGAAAACTGCCGAAGGCAGCTTTGTGGCAGAAGGCGGTCAGGAGCTGCTGCCCTGTGACTGCGTAATTTTAGCCGTCGGTCAAAGGCCGGCCGCCCGCATAGTATCTACCACAAAAGGCATTCAGGTAGACGAGCGCGGCTTTGTCATTACCCGCGAGCGCCCCTACGGCATGACAACCCGCGCAGGCGTATTCAGCAGCGGCGACGTGGTTCACGGCCCCGCTACCGTAGTTTTGGCAATGAAGGAATCCAAAAAGGTAGCCGGCGGTATCGCCCAATATATCGACGCCAAAAAGCTCTTGGAGGATTGTAATTTAGAATAAGAGTAAGAATAAAGCACTGCTTTGCAAAAGACGAAGCAGTGCTTTTTTATTCCAAAGAAGTTATTAAAATTCCAAACTATCCGCATTCAAAAAGAAATATTTCATTCCCATGATAACGAATCCGTCATCATTCCTCCAAGGCTTCTTGTTTCTATTTACAACCTTATTGCGAACGAAAGAACCTATTATGATACTTTTCTTGTGGTCAAGAAAAGTATCCAAAAGAACCCTTAATTGCAGGCAGTAAGTCCCCCGTGCTTCGGCATGATAACGTAAATTCGCTAAACAAACAACCACAGCAATAATGACTACATTAGTACGTTGAACGAACGATAGATAAGCTTCTTGCTGACTTTTGCTGCTGAAA
>Ga0129316_1000045_pt1 | contig 96323 bp, 82 predicted proteins | sample Cm1ome_2_FD_94429 | JGI IMG/M metagenome (GOLD analysis project Ga0129316, IMG submission 94429) | Eastern black-and-white colobus group fecal microbial communities from Wisconsin, USA - Cm1022B metagenome | ecosystem: Host-associated > Mammals > Digestive system > Large intestine > Fecal...
CACAGTGGGAGAGTAGGTAGCCGCCGTTTTACAGAACTCCTCCGGAACAATCAAGTTCCGGAGGAGTTTTTTTTGTTATGTACGCCCGGTAAATTCACCCGGAAATAGAAACAGGCAGGCTTGTATTCGTATGATGCATCTTTAATTAAAGTGAAAAGAATGCTCTTTATCGTCTGGAATCAGAAAAGGAGTTAAACAAGGGATTTTATTTCATCATCCCTTGATGATAACCGAATATATTGGCTACATTTGTTACGTGCATTTCGAATCATTCATGAGAGAAACCTTATAGGATAAAAGAAAAACTTCGTATAAAAAAACACTTGAATAATTTCAGGTCTGCATGAACAAAAAGACAACAGAATTGTTTGTATAATATAAACCTAGAATCTTGCGAAATCAGTAGCCAATGAAGCTTATCGTCAAAATAGGATTAATCACCCTGCTTTTAATGTTGAATTATCAGGGAGTCAATGCGGATGTTTTTTCTTCTGCTGTTGACAGATATGCTGTTACTACGGAATCTCTGCACTCTGATCACGGAACATTGGATACGATGGGTTTCACCACTTCTTTACTAACGGGGCAGCAGCAGGTATTAGTTAAACTGATGCCTGAAGATCTTCGGATCCGTAGAGCGGAGGAACTTCAACAGAACTTCTTAAAAATTCTCATAAATCGTTTTTCACTACGGGAGGGACTACTGGCTGTTGACCGCGCCAGAATCTTCCCCTCTAACCCCATTCATTGTGTGTCTCCGGCATGTCATTATTTTGTGTTCACGCTGAGACGCATCTTGATTTAATTAATCGTTATAAATTTAGTTGTTTAACCTCCTCCGGCGCCCTGCAGAGTGTCGGGGTTGGTATAGAATTGTCTTTTTCTTAACTATAACGATTAATTAAAACATATCATGGAAGCTATTCAAAATAAAACCACTCATAAGATTGCAGGTATAAAAAATGCAGGTTGGGTAATTGTATGCTGCTTTATCATAGCGGTTTGTATATACAACTTTTTACTGGGAAACCCAGCTAATTTTATGAACAATGATCCTAACAATCATCCGTTGCCGGGTAATTTCTTGGGAACTATCTATAAAGGGGGGATTGTGGTCCCTATTATTCAAACCCTCTTGCTCACTGTCATTGCATTGAGTTTCGAGCGTTATTTCGCCATCCGTTCGGCTTTCGGTAAAGGCTCGTTGGTGAAATTTGTCGCTAATATCAAATCGGCTTTGGCTGCCGGGGATATGAAGAAAGCACAGGAACTTTGTGATAAACAAGGCGGCTCTGTAGCCAATGTCGTTACTTCCACCTTAAAGAAGTATGCCGATGTGGAGAACGACTCTACACTATCAAAAGACCAGAAAGTATTGGCCATCCAAAAAGAACTGGAAGAAGCCACAGCGCTGGAACTTCCCATGATGGAGCAGAACTTGCCGGTTATCGGTACTATCACCACGCTGGGTACCCTGATGGGACTGCTGGGTACGGTAATCGGTATGATCCGTTCGTTTGCGGCTTTGTCTGCCGGTGGCGGTACGGACTCCATGGCATTGTCACAAGGTATTTCCGAGGCGTTGATCAATACGGCGTTCGGTATCCTGACAGGTGCGTTGGCGGTTATTTCTTATAACTACTATACTAATAAGATTGATAAATTGACTTACAGCCTCGATGAAGTAGGTTTCTCTATTGTACAGACCTTTGCGGCTTCTCATAAATAATCGTGCCACCCTTTAAAATGAACTGCTATGGGTAGAGCAAAGATTAAAAAGAAAAGTACGTTCATAGATATGACGGCCATGAGTGACGTCACTGTATTGCTGCTTACTTTCTTTATGTTGACTTCGACATTCGTAAAGAAAGAACCGGTACAGGTGTTTACGCCCGCCTCCGTTTCCGAAATCAAGATTCCGGAAACGAATATCCTCCAGATTCTGGTGGACCCGCAAGGGAAAATATTTATGAGCCTCGACAAACAGCCCGACATGAAGGCTGTATTGGAGAAAATGGGTGAGGAATATGGAGTTGAGTTTACTCCCGAACAGGAGAAGAAATTTGCGACCGCTTCTGCATTTGGCGTTCCGATGAGAAGCATGCAGAAATATCTGGATCTGCCTTCCGAACAACAGGACAAACTGTTGAAAAACGAAGGTATCCCCTGTGACAGTACGGACAATCAGTTTAAATCATGGGTACGTAATGCCCGTCAGGTGAATCCGGATCTGCGCATTGCCATCAAAGCTGATGCCTCAACTCCCTATGCTGTGATTAAAAACGTAATGAGCTCACTTCAGGATCTCAGAGAGAACCGATATAATCTGATTACTTCTCTGAAGACTACTTCTGATAAATAAAATCGAATAATTATGAGTGCTGAAGTACAAGAAAGCGGCAAAAAAGGAAAAGGATCAAAACAAAAGAAGATGACTGTCCGTGTGGACTTTACGCCTATGGTGGACATGAACATGTTGCTGATTACTTTCTTTATGCTGTGTACCACGCTGAGCAAACCTCAGACGATGGAAATAAGTATGCCGAGCAATGACAAGAACATCACTGAAGAGCAGCAGAGCAAGGTGAAGGCTTCACAAGCAATAACCCTGTTGCTGGCCGGAGGAGATAAACTGTATTATTATGAAGGAGAACCTAATTACAAAGACTATACATCGCTGAAGGAGACTTCCTATCAGGCGGATGGTCTGCGTTCCATCCTTCTTGATAAGAACTCGGCGGCAGTTCGTGAAGTAAACGAACTGAAAAAGCAGAAAGCTGACCTAAAGATATCAGAGGAAGATTACACGAAGAAACTTTCTGAAATAAAAAGCGGAAAGGATACTCCGACGGTCATCATAAAGGCGACGGACGACTCTTCCTACAAGAATCTGATTGATGCTCTGGATGAAATGCAGATATGCAATATAGGTAAGTATGTGATAACGGATATGGCCGATGCGGATCAGTTCCTGATCAAGAATTATGATACGAAGGGCGATCTGAGTAAAGACATCGCGGAATAGTGACACACTTTTAAAAGGAGGAAAAGAAAATGACAAAAATAGATTTGACCTCACCCGAATGGTGTGAACTGATATTCCAAGGTAAGAACAAGGCATACGGTGCCTATAAGATGCGTGCCAATTCACCGAAACGCCACACGTGGGCGATGGTAATTGTAGTGATTATTGCCGCCATAGGTTTCAGCATACCTGCATTGGTAAAACTGGCAACTCCGAAGCAGAAAGAGGTGATGACGGAAGTGACTACCTTATCGCAACTGGAAGAGCCCGAGGTGAAGCAGGAGGAGTTCAAGAAAGTGGAACCGGTGGCTCCGCCTCCCGCTCTGAAAAGCTCTATCAAATTTACCGCTCCTGTCATCAAAAAGGATGAAGAGGTGCGTGATGACGAAGAGATAAAGAGCCAGGAAGAACTGACTCAGACCAAAGTGGCTATCTCCATTGCCGATGTGAAAGGTAATGATGAACTGAATGGTAAAGATATTGCCGAACTGAAAGAAGTGATAACCAAAGCCCCCGAAGCAGAAGAAAAACCATATACTATGGTAGAACAGATGCCTCAGTTTCCGGGGGGTGACAGAGAATTGCTGTCTTTTATAGCAAAGAATCTGCATTATCCTACCATTGCGCAGGAAAATGGGATACAGGGTAAAGTGTTTGTCCGCTTTGTGGTTTCGGCTACAGGCGAGGTGAAGGATGTGAAGGTGCTCCGCTCGCTGGACCCATATTGTGATAAAGAGGCAGTCCGTGTCATCCAGTCATTGCCGAAATGGATTCCGGGAAGGCAGAACGGACGCAATGTTCCCGTGTACTATACCGTTCCTATTACTTTTAAGCTACAATAATATCTATATATGATGATGAAACTGTATATTGCATTGTTGGCTGCTTTGTTGCTGCTGCTTTCGGGCTGCGGCAACAAGCCCGGGCCGGGGGAAGACGATACGTTGATCTCAGGCACTATCACGATAGCGGTGGACGAAACTTTCCGTCCCATTATGGAAGAGGAGTTACAGGTGTTTCACGCATTGACACCGGATGCCACCGTGCATCCCGTTTATTGCAGTGAAGTGGAAGCCATGAAACTTTTGCTGGCGGACAGTGTGCGTCTGGCTGTCACCACGAGGCAGCTGACCCAGGAGGAAACGGCGTATTTCAACGGCAAGAAATTCTTTCCCGTATCGGTGAAGATGGCGACAGATGGTCTGGCCTTGATCGTGAACAAGCAAAATACAGATTCATTAATTACGGTTGACCGGTTCAAGGATATACTGACGGGGAAGGTTACTGACTGGAAACAGCTGAATCCCGCTTCCCGTTTGGGTAAACTCCAACTGGTATTTGATAATCCCAATTCGAGCACCGTACATTATGTGCTCGACTCGATCTGCGGGGGTAAGCCTTTGTCGAAGGACCTGAAGGCGCAGAAAACAAATCCGGAGGTGATTTCGTATGTGGCCAGGAATCCCGCAGCTTTAGGGGTTATCGGTGTCAACTGGATAGGAAATCCTACGGATAGTACACGACTCTCTTTCAATGACGCCATTCGGATAATGGCTGTCAGCCGTGCGGATTCGGCTACAGTAGGAAATAGTTTCAAGCCTTATCAAGCTTATCTGGCTATGAACCAGTATCCGCTAACCCGTAATGTGTATATTTTACTCAATGATCCTAAAAGCGGCCTTCCCAGTGGTCTGACTTCATTTCTGACGGACTTCCGGGGGCAGCGCATCATCTTGAAGTCAGGGCTGGTGCCTGCAACGGCTGCCGTGAGGATTGTGGATGTAAAAGAGGAATAATAAATGAATCAAAAAAAGAAGAACCATGAAGAAATTAGCATTAACCGTGATGAGCCTGTGCCTGGCTGTAACGATGTGGGGACAGACATCGGCGGGCAGTGAATGGTCACCGCAGGTGAAACAGGCTGCCACGATGATAAAGGAGAATCCGGCAAAAGCTTCTGAGGCTTTTGAGGCCTTGTTGAAAGGTAAAAATAAGAAGAATACTTCCTTGTTGGTAGAGATAGGCCGGGCTTATCTGGACCAAGGGAAAACGGCAGAAGCCGCCGAATATGCACAGCGCGCTAAAGATGTGAACAGCAAATGTGCTGTAGCCTATCTGCTGAGTGGGGATGTGGCACTGGAACTGAATGATGTGAACAAAGCCAGCAGTGATTATAACCAGGCTATTTATCTGGACGAGGATTGCGGCGAAGCTTATTTTAAATATGCACAGGTATATAAAGGGGTAGACCCTCAACTGTCACTGGATATGCTGACGCGCTTACAGGCCAAGACTCCGGAGGATAACCGGATCAGCAAGGAGATGGCAGACGTCTATTATACGATGGGGCAGTATGGCAAGGCAAAAGAGGCTTACGAAAGTTATCTGAAAACAGGCACTCCCACTGAGCAGGACTATACCCGCTACGCCATGCTGTTGTATCTGAATAAAGACTACGCACCGTCTTTGGACATGGCGGAGAAAGGTCTGGAGCTTGCTCCGGAAAATCATGTGCTGAAACGTCTGGCAATGTATGATAATCTGGAATTGAAAGACTACACGGCAGGCTTGGAAGCGGCTGCCACCTTCTTTGCCAATCCCGCTAATCCGGATTATGTGTACTTGGACTATATCTATTTTGCCCGTTTGCTGGAAGCGGACAAGCAATACGAAGAAGCGGTGGCACAGTTTGACAAAGCATTGTCCATGGATCAGTCGCATACGGAAATTTATAAAGAGATCTCAGATGTGTACGAGAAGGAACGTGATTTCCCGAAAGCGATAGAAGCTTATAAGAATTATCTGGACGGAATGAAAAACTCTCCGGATATCAGTGACCTCTTCTTGTATGGTCGTCTGAACTATTATGCGGCTACCGATTCGGCTTGTCAGGATAAGCAACCGGTCTATTTGGCAGAAGCCGATACTGTCTTTGCACAAGTGGCTGCTAAAGTTCCCGATAACTATTTAGGAAACTTCTGGCGTGCCCGTGTTAATTCGTTGCGTGATCCTGAGACAGCTCAGGGACTGGCAAAACCTTATTATGAGGCTGCATTGGGCATTCTGGAGCAAAAGCCGGATGCTACTAAGTCGGTGTTGGTGGAATGTAACAGCTATTTGGGATATTATTATTTTGTAAAAGAAGACTATGACCAGTCCAAACTGTATTGGAATAAGATCCTGGAAATTGATCCAGGAAACGAGACTGCCACCAAGGCACTGGGAGGAATTAAATAGTCCTTCTTTTTTTCATTTATCATTTTGAGTTGAGCGGACAGCACTTGGTTGCTGCCCGCTTAATTCGTTTAATGGTTAATGAATATTAAATATCCGTTGTCCTTCTTGTTTATTCAAATAAACTATATACATTTGCGGTATACTAATTAACTAATACACTAAATAACTAATAAAACCATAAACACAATGATGATTGAAGTAAAGAACTTGTCTTTCAGTTATGGAAAGAGAAAACAGAAAGTCTTTGATGACTTCTCGCTGGCACTGGACAAAGGTTCAGTTTACGGTCTTCTGGGAAAGAACGGCACAGGCAAATCTACTTTGCTCTATTTAATGACGGGGTTGCTTCGTCCTCAGTCCGGACGGGTGCTTTACAAAGGGATGGATGTTTCCATGCGCTATCCGCTGACTTTGCAGGACATGTTTCTAGTGCCTGAGGAATTTGCTTTGCCGGCAGTCAGTTTGAAACAATATTTAAAACTGAATACTCCGTTTTATCCGAATTTCAGTAGAGAACTGTTGAACGCCTGTCTCCGTGATTTTGATATGAATGAAGATATTCATCTGGGCGAGCTTTCGATGGGGCAGAAAAAGAAAGCATTTATGTGCTTTGCATTAGCTACCAATACCTCTTTGTTGGTCATGGACGAACCCAGCAACGGATTGGATATCCCTTCTAAAAGTCAGTTCCGCAAAGTCATCGCTTCGGGCATGACCGATGAAAAATCAGTCATCATCTCTACGCACCAGGTGAGAGATATTGACAGCCTGCTGGATCATGTGGTTATTATTGACGGAACCCGTGTATTGTTGGATGCGTCGGTAAAGACCATCTGTGACAAGGTTTATTTTGCAGAGCAAGGCATGAATGAACCGACAGACACCGCACTGTATGTTCAGCCGTCCGTCCAGGGAAACAGCGTCATCTTTCCGAATACACATAATGAGGAGACGAATCTGAATCTGGAAGTACTGTTCAACGCTATGCTGGCAGAGAGAGAAAAAATGCAGTCAATGTTTAACAAGTAACATACACAAACACTATGGATACGAATAAATTCTTTAGCTTTCCGCGTATTGCAATGGTCATGAAACGCGAGATAATGGAAAATTGGAAAACAAATCTTTATCGTCTGATCGGGATTTATGCCGGATTTTTATTGGTGATGGTGTTTACAATGTTGAAACAGGCGTCGTCGTATTATGATCCTCAGACGGCTTTCCAGCATTATTGTTCTAATGTGTTGGGGGCGTTTGCTCTGATCATCGGTATTTTCGGCATTGTCTATGCTGCCAACATTATGGAGAACATGATTACCAAAGAAAAACGCATCGCTTTTCTGATGCTTCCGGCAACTATGATAGAGAAATTTGTGGCACGGTTCTTACTTGTTACGGTAGGACTGGCGGTGGCTGTCTTTGTTGCGGCGTCATTGGCGGAAATTACCCGTTATCTGTTACTTCCTTTATTTAATGTGCCTGAAACATTCCATCAATCTGTTCTGTATAACCTTCTTTCTATGCTTTCGGCAGATGGTGAGCAGGCATACGGAGGCTATGCCATGAATATGTCCTACCAGAAGTGGCTGGGCGAACTGTGCGGATGGGCTTTCCTGGTATGGTCGCACTCACTGTATATTCTAGGGGGCAGTTATTGGTATAAGAAACCTTTTTTCAAGACATTGGGTACATTGATACTTATTTCTATTCTGTGTTCGGTCTTGTCGGTGCAAATCATATCATGGGTAGGCGATGACGGTATGCGTAGCTTCGCGGAATGGCTGGAAGCCAATTTCCAATGGATGACTTTGAACAAGTTACTTTCGTTAGGAGTGGCATTCTTCAGTGCGTTCACCCTGTTTAACTGGTGGCTGAGTTACCGGCTCTTTACCCGTTCGCAAGTTGTTAAACCCAAATTCCGTTTGCTATGAATTTTAAAGAGAGTAAATCCATTTATTTGCAGATAGCCGACCGGATATGTGATGAAATCCTGCAAGGGCAATATGCCGAAGAAGAGCGTATTCCATCGGTCAGGGAATACGCTGCCACAGTGGAGGTGAATGCCAATACGGTAGTCCGCACGTATGATTATCTTCAAGGACAGGAGATTATTTACAATAAACGCGGTATCGGTTATTTTGTATCGGCAGGGGCCAAGGAACGGATCATTGCTTTGCGCAAAGATACATTCCTGCATGAAGACCTGCCCGAGTTTTTCAGACAAATGAAGACATTGGATGTTCCCATGAAGGAGATAGAGAAAATGTACAAGGAATATCTGACTCAACAATAACACAACACATATACGGAACAATGCAGACATGACATCGGTTGAATAAGGAAATCCCGGCAGAGCGATGACTTGCCGGGATTTATTATATCCGGTTACTTGTCTGCTATAAAAATAGCAGTCCAGTATAACCATTCGGTCGCTGCCCGGAGGATATCGGGATTGATAGACCGGGTATTATCTTTAGGATGATGGTAATAACCGCCTCCTAATGCCCATAAATCCATGCATGGATAACCGGCTTTCATAAAGACAGCACCGTCTGTACGAGGGCGGGTCAGGAAATGAGTCTCATTCGTGAACAGACGTCGATGCACATACTTGTCATTGGCTTTTTTTGACAGTTCGGCCAACTCGGGGTATTCATGGTGGTAATTCGCTCCTAACATCCTGCCTACACCCACTTGCTCCAGATTCAGGATTGCCACCACTTTATCTTTTGGCACAAGCGGATGATTCGTATAATAAGTGCTGCCGGTAAGTCCGGCTTCCTCACCGTCCACACTCATGAAGATGATGCTGCGTTTCGGCTTTATTTTTGATTTGGCCAGTGCTTCGGCGGCTCCCAGCATGGCAGCGGAAGAAGAATTGTTGTCATTTGCTCCTTCAATCAGGAAAGGAATCATTCCCAGATGGTCCAGATGGGCGGAGATGATTACATATTCATTACATAATATAGGGTCGCTGCCTTTGATCACCCCGAAAATATTTTTCCCTGTAGCATCGGGATGATAGGTAGCATTCATTTTGATGTGGGCTTTCTTTCCGGTATGGAAAGAGGCAGGCTTCTGAGTCTTATAAATTTGCCTGACCGTCTCTTTATATGTTTTTCCAGTTCCCCTGAAAATGTCATTGACCACCGTGTCTGTGACATGACAATAGACAAATCCCGGATTATAGGGGGCATTCGGTCCGGGAACCCATTTATATAACAAGCCTGCCGCACCATGGGCAGCAGCATTGTTCAGCTTGGTCTGGTGCAAGGTATGTTTGTACCACATGGCCAGTGAATCGGGATTACGGCTTACATTAGGAGTTTCTCCCTCTATCAGTACAATTTTGCCTTTTACGTCTATACCTTTATAATCATCATATCCCAACTCGGGCGCTGTGACGCCGAATCCGGCATATACCACATCGGCTGTCACTTCCCCGTCGCTCGTCATTCCTCCGGCAAACCAGCCGTCTGCCCAAGGATATGCTTTGGAAATCCATACCGTTTCTTTCTTGTTCTGGGTGACAGGGAACAAGATGTCCATGGTGCTTCCCGGTTGTATCTCCACACAAGGGTGGGGGAATTGCTGTATGTAGGAACCATTCTCACCACCAGGGAGCAGCCCCCACTGTTTAAAATATCCTTTTACAATGTCTACGGCTTTGGCCATTCCGGACGAACCGGCGAGCCGTCCCTCCAGAGCCGGGTCTGAGAGTTGCTTTACATAACCGAAAATTTTTTCGGTGGTGATGTTACGATGCATGGCATCCAGGTACATTTCTTCGCCGGTCATGTTGGCCGTTCTTCTTTGGGCGGGTGAAGACAGGGAGCCCCATGCAAGAAGTGCAGATAACAAAAGGATTCCTTTTTTCATGTTGTTCTGTTGATTTAAGATTCGGTTTTAAAGATAAAAAGAAAACACCAGACTCCTGTTTATCTTTTTATAAAAATCTCAACTTTGTATTTCTTGATATAAATCAAACCGTTACATCGTGAAAAGTACGTACCTTTGCACCCCGAAAATCAAAAGAAGACAAGTGGACGTAATTCAAGAACCGAGGAGTGTGCGAAAGAACCTGACCAGGCTGGCGGTTCCTATTTTCATAGAGACATTACTGATCATGATGCTGGGGGCGGTGGATACCGTGATGCTGAGTCAGTATTCAGACAATAGCGTGGCCGCCGTGGGGGTAGTCAACCAGCTTGTTATGTTCGCTTTCCTGATATTTGAGGTGATTAATATAGGAACTTCCGTGCTTTGTTCCCAATACCTGGGGGCGAAGATGCGGAAAAATATGGTGCAAGTAGTAGGGGTGTCGTTACTGCTTAATTTAGTGTTCGGCCTGCTTGTCAGTGCTGTTCTGCATTACGGGGCCGCTTTTCTGCTGACCATGATGGGGCTTCGTCCCGAATTGATGGAATATGGAGTGAGTTACATGGAAATAGTAGGAGCGTTCGCTTTCTTTCAGGCCATATCTTTGACTATTTCCGCTTCTTTGCGAAGTGCCGACAAAGCAGTTTATCCCATGATGGTGACGGTGGTTGTGAATATTCTGAATATCATCGGCAACTATTCGCTGATATTCGGTAAGTTCGGTATGCCGGCTTTGGGGGTGGAAGGTGCGGCCATTTCTACGGCATTTGCCCGGGGAGTGTCTATGGTGATCCTTTTTGTGATTCTTTTCCGGAAACATATTCCCAAGTTCCCGTTGTCCTATTTTCATCCTTTCCCGTTTGTCGAGTTGAAAAACCTGTTGAAAATCGGGATCCCTTCGGCTGGAGAGAATATGTCCTATAGTTTCTCTCAGGTAGTCTTGACCTATTTTATTAATATGTTAGGGAATGAAGCGCTGACTACCCGTACATACGTGGTGAATATAGTGATGTTCGTCTATCTGTTTGCCATCGCCATGGCGCAGGGGGGAGCCATCTGCATCGGACATCTGGTAGGCGAGAAGAAAATTCGTGCAGCCTATCTGCTGGGCAAATATGTGATGCGTATCTCCATTCTGGTCTCTCTTGTCCTGTCTTGTATCTGGGCTTTGATGGGGTATACCTTGTTCGGCTGGTTGACAGACAATCCGGAGATTGTCCGTTTGGGTACTATCATCCTGTTTATTGATGTGATTTTGGAAGTGGGCCGGGCGATTAATATTTACGCTACGAATGCTTTGCGCGCAACGGGTGATGTGAACTATCCGTTTTATGTGGGACTTGTCGTCCAGTGGGGGGTGGCCGTAGGTTGTGGCTATCTGTTCGGCATCCATTGGGGGTGGGGGCTGGCTGGTATGTGGTGCGCATTCGTGCTGGATGAAAATCTGCGCGGCGTTATCTTTGTGCAGCGTTGGAACAGTTTGAAATGGGCAAAAAAGGGATTTGTGAAATAAATCTTTATTTTCGCAAACTTTATGCGTCTTCAGACTGTTAAACTCAAGAAAAAGAATTAATTTTGCAGTCTGATAATTATCAAAGAATATAATATGGAGCTCGATTTACTCACGGCAATATCGCCTATTGACGGTCGATACAGAGGAAAAGCGGGAGCTTTGGCCTCTTATTTTTCTGAATTTGCACTCATCAAGTACCGTGTGCAGGTAGAAATTGAATACTTTATCACCCTGTGTGAACTACCGTTGCCACAGCTGAAAAGCTTTGATCAGGTACGTTTTGATGCGTTGCGCGCTATTTATAAAAACTTTACCGAGGCTGATGCACAGCGTATCAAAGAGATAGAAAGTGTGACAAACCACGATGTGAAGGCTGTAGAATATTTCATCAAAGAAGAATTCGATAAGTTGGGCGGAATGGAGGAATACAAGGAATTCATTCATTTCGGACTGACATCACAGGATATAAACAATACCTCCGTTCCTCTGTCCATCAAGGAAGCATTGGAGCAAGTGTATTATCCGCAAATAGAAGAACTGATTGCCCAGCTGACTACATACGCTGAGGAATGGGCAAACATCCCGATGCTGGCAAAAACTCACGGGCAGCCTGCCTCTCCGACTCGTCTGGGTAAAGAAATCATGGTTTTCGTTTATCGTCTGAACCGTCAGCTGGCTGCATTGAAGGCTTGTCCTATCACGGCCAAATTCGGTGGTGCGACGGGTAACTACAATGCGCATCATGTAGCTTATCCCGAGTATGACTGGAAAGCATTCGGCAATAAGTTCGTAGCTGAAAAATTAGGATTGGAACGTGAGGAATACACTACTCAGATTTCTAACTATGACAATCTGGGAGCCATCTTTGATGCCATGAAGCGCATCAATACCATCATGATTGACATGAACCGCGACTTCTGGCAGTATATCTCTATGGAATACTTCAAGCAGAAGATTAAAGCGGGCGAAGTAGGTTCCAGTGCCATGCCGCACAAAGTGAACCCTATTGACTTTGAAAATGCCGAGGGTAATCTGGGGATGGCAAACGCCATTCTGGAACACCTTTCCTCTAAGTTGCCTGTCTCCCGCTTGCAACGTGACTTGACTGATTCTACTGTGTTGCGTAATGTCGGTGTACCTTTCGGCCACATAGTCATTGCTGTCCAGAGTTCTCTGAAGGGTCTGCGCAAACTGTTGCTGAATGAAAAAGCAATCTATGCCGACCTGGATAATTGCTGGAGTGTGGTGGCGGAAGCTGTCCAGACTATTCTGCGCCGTGAGGCCTATCCGCATCCGTATGAGGCGTTGAAAGCTTTGACCCGTACAAACCAGGCCATCACAGAAGAATCCATTAAAGAATTCATTGAGACATTGAATGTAAGCGAAGACATTAAAAAAGAATTGCGGGTGATTACACCGCATAACTATACAGGTATTTAAAAAATAGTTAGTTAGATTTTAATCCAAAAGCCCGAGAGGGCGTTATACATTAATTAAAAAATTGAAGGAAACCATGAGTACAGAAAATGAAAGCAGACAAGAAGGCGCTGCAAATGAGGAAAACCAGAATGTAAGCCGTGATGGTGGTTATAAGTCTTATAACAGAGACAGTAATTACAACAGATACAATAACGACGGCGAACAGCGTCCCTACCGCCCCCGTATGAACAGCTATAACCGCGAAGGTGGAGACCGTCCCTACCGTTCTTCTTATAACAACGGTGACCGTCCTTCCTATAATCGCTATAACAATAACGGTGACCGTCCGCAACGCCCCCGCTTTAATCCTAACGGTGAGGAAGGTGGTGAGCGCCAGTATCGTCCCCGCACGAATTATAACCGTGAAGGCGGCGATCAGCGTTCCTATACTCCGCGTCCCCGCTTTAATCCTAATGGTGAGGAAGGTGGTGAGCGTCAGTATCGTCCCCGCACGAATTATAACCGCGAAGGCGGCGATCAGCGTTCTTACACTCCGCGTCCCCGTACCGGAGGTTACAATCGTGAAGGGGGCGATCAGCGTCCTTATTCTCCGCGTCCCCGTTTCAACAGTGGTGAAGGGGGCGATCAGCGTTCTTACACACCGCGTCCCCGTACCGGAGGTTACAATCAGGGTGGCGACCGTCCTTATCGTCCTCGTACCGGTGGCTATAACCAAGGTGGCGGTTACAATCAAGGCGGTGGATACAATCGTCCTTACCGTACCCGTACGGCTGATTATAATCCGAATGCGAAATATAGTCTGAAGAAGCAGATTGAATACAAAGATATATTGACAGATCCGAACGAGCCGATCCGTCTGAACAAGTTCCTGGCTAATGCCGGTATATGTTCCCGTCGTGAGGCTGATGAATTTATCACAGCAGGTGTGGTCAGTGTGAATGGTGAAGTGGTGACCGAACTGGGTACTAAGATCAAGCGCACTGATGAAGTGAAGTTCCATGACGAACCGGTAAGCATTGAGCGCAAGACTTATATTTTGTTGAACAAGCCGAAGGATTGTGTGACAACTTCCGACGATCCTCAGGAACGTAAGACGGTCATGGACTTTGTGAAAGGTGCTTGCAAGGAGCGTATTTATCCTGTGGGCCGTCTGGACCGTAACACGACTGGTGTATTGCTGCTGACTAACGATGGTGATTTGGCTTCCAAACTGACTCATCCTAAATACTTGAAGAAGAAGATTTATCATGTATATTGTGATAAGAATGTAACCAAGGCGGATCTCGATCAGATAGCAGCAGGTGTGACATTGGATGATGGAGAAATCCATGCAGATGCCATCAGCTATGCGTCAGAAACAGACAAGTCACAAGTCGGTATTGAAATCCATTCCGGAAAGAACCGTATTGTGCGTCGTATCTTTGAATCCTTGGGATATAAGGTGATCAAGCTGGACCGTGTTTATTTTGCCGGTCTGACTAAAAAAGGTCTGCGCCGCGGTGACTGGCGTTACCTGACAGAACAAGAAGTGAACATGCTCCGCATGGGCTCATTTGAATAATAAATAATAAAGAGACAAAACAATGGAAAAAATTAGTAGAACAAAGATTGTTGACCTGCTGAAGCGCCGTGACTTTGGTGCGATGGTCAATGTAAAAGGTTGGGTTCGTACCCGCCGTGGTAGCAAACAGGTAAACTTTATCGCCCTGAATGACGGTTCTACAATAAATAATGTGCAGATTGTGGTTGATTTGGCAAACTTCGACGAAGAAATGCTGAAGCAGATCACCACCGGTGCATGTATCAGTGTGAACGGTGAGCTGACCGAATCCATTGGCTCTGGTCAGGCTGCCGAAATTCAGGCGCGCGAAATTGAGGTGCTGGGTACTTGCGATAACACTTATCCGTTGCAGAAGAAAGGTCACACGATGGAATTCCTTCGTGAGATCGCTCACTTGCGTCCCCGTACCAATACATTCGGCGCTGTGTTCCGTATCCGCCATAACATGGCTATCGCTATCCATAAGTTCTTCCATGAACGGGGATTCTTCTATTTCCATACACCTATTATCACGGCATCCGATTGTGAAGGTGCGGGACAGATGTTCCAGGTTACTACCAAGAACCTCTATGATTTGAAGAAAGATGAAAACGGAGCGATTATTTATGAGGATGATTTCTTTGGCAAACAAGCCAGTCTGACGGTATCCGGACAGTTGGAAGGTGAACTGGCGGCTACTGCCTTGGGGGCTATTTATACCTTTGGTCCTACATTCCGTGCCGAAAACTCCAATACGCCGCGTCACTTGGCCGAGTTCTGGATGATTGAGCCTGAGGTTGCTTTCAATGATATTACTGATAATATGGATTTGGCCGAAGACTTCATCAAATACTGTGTGCGGTGGGCGCTTGACAACTGCTATGATGACGTGAAATTCCTGAACGACATGTTCGACAAGGGATTGATAGAGCGTTTGCAAGGCGTGCTGAAAGAAGATTTTGTCCGTCTGCCTTATACGGAAGGTATCAAGATACTGGAAGAGGCTGTAGCAAAAGGTCATAAGTTTGAGTTCCCGGTATATTGGGGAGTGGATTTGGCTTCTGAACACGAACGTTATTTGGTGGAAGATCATTTCAAACGTCCTGTCATCCTGACAGATTATCCGAAGGAAATCAAGGCATTCTATATGAAGCAGAATGAGGATGGCAAGACTGTCCGTGCCATGGATGTATTGTTCCCGAAGATTGGTGAGATTATCGGTGGTTCTGAACGTGAGGCGGATTATGACAAACTGATGACCCGTATTCAGGAATTGGAAATTCCGATGAAAGATATGTGGTGGTATCTGGATACCCGTAAGTTCGGTTCATGTCCTCACTCCGGTTTCGGACTTGGTTTTGAACGTCTGTTGCTGTTCGTTACCGGTATGACCAACATTCGCGATGTGATACCTTTCCCACGTACTCCGCGTAATGCTGAATTCTAATTGCTGGAAATAATTCAAGAAATCCTGCCCTATAACATAGAGCAGGATTTTTTTTGCATTTACCTGTAAAAAAGTTATTAAAAAAGCAGGAAGTTTGAAAAATTTTTCTAATTTTGTATATCCACATTACGCAAATTGTTAACTAAATATATACAACTATGAAACGGAAAAATTTATTCCTACTGATGATAGCATTTTTGCTTATCGGTACTTCGCGTGTAGTGGGACAGGAAAAATCGGACGCTGCCCCTGTCAACCTGAAAGGTATCTGGCAGATGTGTTTTTATGTATCAGGAACTCCTCAGGTTCCGGGTGAGTTGAAACCAAGTAATTCTTTTAAGATCTTGTCGGATGACGGCAAGTTTACCAATATGACCATGATTCCCAATCATGGGGCTATTATCATTGGTTCCGGTACTTACCGGCAGACAGCGCCTAACGCTTATACGGAGCATGTGGAGAAAAACCTGCATCTTCCGCAATTGGTAGGTGTGGATAATATTCTGGAATTTGAGATGAAGGGGGGCGATGTCATGGTGCTGAAGTTTTTTGTGAAAACGGATAAGGACGGAAATGAGATTAATTCCTGGTATTATGAAACTTGGAAACGGGTGAAAATGCCTCCTGTTTATCCAAAGGATCTGGTCAGATAGGCTTGAATATTTGTTTATAAACAAAAGATAGTCACTGTTCGGGCTGTGCTTTCATTCGTTGAAAGTGCAGCCCGGATTTATTTTATACATAATGCTTGCCGGGCGAAGCCGGTACGCTTTTTTATGTAACTTAAGTTACTTGGAAAAGTTACTTATGTTACTTGCCCCACGAACTTAACTTACTTTGCCAAGTTACTTATCTTACTTACTCCACGAACTTAACTTACTTTTCTACATAACTTTTATCAAAAGTCATACCAAGGCATTTCTTGCCCGAATATTCTTCTTCAGAGATTGAACGGGTCTTCCGGCACCAATGAATGATATATTTCTGAAAGTCTGGTTTTGGAATGTTGTAAACACACAAAATGCCATCGTATGAACAGGGTAAAAACTTTTCTTGTGCTTAATTGCTTGAAAACTAGCTGCTTAATGAAGAATATTAGCGGATTATTAATGTATCTCTTACTAAGAGATATACATTTTCTGTGCAAAAATAAGCAAAGTTTTGAGAACTAATACATTTTTGGCAAAAAAAATAGGAATTTATATAAAAAATCAGTTTCCGAATCTCTTTGATCTTCTTTTTCTATCTGTTAGAATATAACGTAATTCATTGATATAATGCGTGTTAATGGGTGTATATAGATCTCTTAGTAAGAGATCTACAAAAAAGTAGCTTTTAAGACCTTTTTATATATGGGACAACCTTGGTTCTTGAAGCTGTGAAATTAAATGAAAACAACATAAAGCAGATGGAATATCTATTTCTACGACGTAAAAAAACGACTGCCATTTCCGAGCGGCAACGGACTTTGCTTTTCAAGGCTGCCGAGCGGCAATGGAAGGAAGAGTTTGCCGGAAAGGAAGCGGACGCTCGTAAGGTGGACTGCCATATATATAAAGGTATATTGTACCAGCTTGAGATACGTCAGGTATTTCTGGATACCTCGCTTTCCTTGAAAAAGCTGAGCGACCTGCTTGAGACAAACCAGACTTACCTGAGTAATGTAGTGAACAAGTACTTTGGGTGCAATCTGAAGGAGCTTGTGAATGGTTACCGTGTGGAATATGCCAAGGAGCTTCTTCGTTCCGACCGTTGTGTATTGAATGAACTTCCCGGTAGTTGTGGTTTTGCGTCGAAGAGTGCTTTCTATTCGGCTTTCAGTCGTGTTGTGGGGGTATCGCCTTTATCGTACCAGTCAAGAGAAAGGAGGAGGCAGCGAATACCGATAACCAATTAGGCAAGCTGTTAATAATAAGCTCAATATGTATAACCAATTTTAGTTTTTTAAATTTATAAATTTAAAGTTTTTCTATTATGAACAAAAAGTTTTTAAGTGCAATCCTGTTCGGAGCCTTAATGGTTTCGTCAACGGGAACATTTGTGTCTTGTAAAGACTATGACGAAGACATCGATCGTATCGACAATACGTTGAACGATTTGAAGTCTAAATTGGATGCTTTGCAAACCAAAGTAGATGCTGGTAAGTATGTTACCAACATAACAAAAGCCGGTGATGGTATTACTATTACTTGGAATGACAATTCTACAAGTACCATTGAAACTATCAAAGGTGACAAGGGTGATAAAGGTGACGCTGTAGAAATCTCTATCGATCCTACTACTAAAAACTGGATTATCGATGGCGAAGATACCGGTATTTGCGCACAGGGCAAAGATGGTAATTCTACTAACGGTGTCAGTGCAAAATCACCTTCTATCGATGCTACTACTGGAAACTGGGTAGTTTATGCATGGGATGCTGATAAACAAGAGTATGTAGGTACTGATACAGGTGTTTCAGCCAAAGGTGCAAGCGCTTATGTAGTAGATGAAGGTAACTACTATACATTGAATGTAGCCGCTGACAAGGCCGGTACTTCTTATACTACTGTGAAATTGCCGAAATCTCCGACTGTTATCACTGAAATAGAAGTTTTGGGATATCTTTATACTCCTGACTCTTATGAAGATGGAAAGTGGGTTCCTATGAATGTTGATGCAGTTGAGAATACAGCATATAGCAATTTCATTTATAACTTTACGCTAGTGGACGATGCAATTCTTAACGCTGACGCTATGAAAGCTTGGAATAAAGAAGCAGGCGTGAAGAAAATAATTAAAGGTCAAGCATTATCTTCAGTAGCTTCATGGGGGAGCAATTTGTTGGTTCGCGTTGCTCCTGCTTCATTAGATGCAAGTCAACTGTCGTTTAAATTGATTAATTCAAAGATGACGGAAGCGCCTTTCGTTTTAGGTACTCCTGAAGCATACAATGGCTTGCTGTCTAGGGCTGCTGTTTCTGGTAATGGTCTATGGGCTATTCCTGTATCAGCTAAGGAAGGAATGACATACAAAGATGCGGATGCCTATAAAGCACAGTTCACTGTTACAGGAAAGAATTATGATGGTGGTCCACGTGATCAAGCAATTGTTTTTGCTTTGCAAGAAAAAGATGGCTTTGCTACTAATTATAATTTAGCATTTGCTTATAATCAAAACCTTAATTTGGATGCAACTGCCACTACAATCAATAAATCTACCGTTTCTCCGGCTCCTGTTGAATTGGGTGAGACTAATACTGTAACATTTGATAATATTGAAAATGTATATGATGCTCATTTACATTTTAATGAAGCAGATGTGATTCGTTGGGGTATAGAATATACTGATGGAATTAGCTTTAAAGTTACAAAACTTGCTGACCAAATTACTGTTCCTTCAATCTCGGTAGATGTTCATTATGTAACATTAGAGGGTAAGGCGAAAACAACTACTTTGAGTGTTCAGCCTGCTAAAGCATACGCTGGTATTACAGAGTTGGCTTCTAATAATATTGCAATTGTGAAAGATCAAACTAAGAACAATTTTGAAGCTTCATTGGCTCCTATGTTTACTGATCTTGGTACGAATAACACCGCATTGTGGAAGTCTGATGTTGAATCTCACAAGGTTACTGTTTACCGAGTTAAATCAGGAACAGAAACAGAAGATACAAGTATATCAGGAGTGACTGTAACATTTGATAAAGAGGAATTGAAAGACATCACTAAAGTTAAAGTTAGCATTGATGCTGCTACAATCTTAGACCATACAAAGAACTATTATGCTTTGATTGAATTCTATGATGAGGCCAATACAACAGGTAACAAGTTGAATACTGTAAAAGCTCCGTTCACTATTTCTATTCCTTCTTTGGCTAGCCTGTTGGTAAAAGAAGAAGCTGTATTTACCGGTACTACTCTTGCTAAGGCATATATGAACAGCGAGGATGCAGAGGCTGCAACAGAAAATGATAAGGGCATTAAAGCATCTACTTATTCATTCAAATATGCATTCAAGAACTTTGCTGATGCATTTAAGGATGGAACTACTATCACATTTGCAATTAATGCTGATCAGAAGTTTGGTAATGATAAAGTATCAACATTGGCTAAGTTGAATAATGCTAATGCTGCTGGTGTTCAAATTGAGTTAACTAACAATGAGAAGGCATACAACAAGGCTATCAACATTGATATCACTGCTGCTTCTTATTTGGGTAAATACACTTATACTAAAGAAGAACGTGAAGCTGCTGCATTTAGCATCCAGGTTATGAGTCCGATAGAAAGAGGTACTGTTGATTCTGCAACAGGTTCTGCTATCGAAGTTGAAGCTACTGATCTTTCTAAAGCTAAGTTAGTGGAAAGTGACTTTAAAGCAACAACTTATAATACAGTTGCTTACCACATCTTCCCTGAATGGATTTCAAATGCCAGCGCATTCGCCAGTGTATATATTAAAGATGTAGCATTCAAGTCTGAAAATGAAAATGTATTCAAGGTTGGTACACGCGTTGCTGCAACAGCTAAGGCTGCAAGTTACGTTCCGGTAGAACCTATGAATATTGCACAGACTACTGTTGCCCCTGTTAAGGTTACGGTAACTGACGTATGGGGTTATGTTAAGGATGCGTCTATTGATGTTAAGGTTATTGTGAACAAATAATTATAATGTCGTAGTCAAATAAAAGATATAATTAACTCTTCCAAGTAGGGAAAGAAAACGCATCCGGCAACGGGCGGTTCTTTCCCTGCTTTTTTCTTTTTTATCCTTCAATTAATAGCCTTATTATGGAAAATTATTTATATCTTTGTAAAAATCGTTTTTCTTAAAGTCCTGTGGATGGGTATTACGGATGGAAACGCAAAGTGGAGTATGCTAAAAACAATATAATTTTAAAATAAACGATGGGCCAGATAACGAGCAGATACCAACTGATTTTATTGGGTGATTCAGATCAGCATTTAAATGATTTTAAAGGCATGTTAATTGATCGGATGAGCCGGCTGGGGCTGGAAATGGATAAACTGATAGATTATCCTACCCCTGAATGCCGAGTGCGGAATATGCCTGCTCTGGCTATCTATTTTAAAATAAAGGGAATTGTAGAAAATGAAGATGAGAGAGTGATAAAAAATCTTCAATCTGAGGGCGTCCCTATGGTGACTGTGGCAAGATTTTCTGATAAAATGAAAGAGGAGCAAGCATCACCATTATTTTCTGAGGATAACTTTACGCTCGCTTCTTCTTCTTCTTCGGATAGTTATTTAAAATTGGCTGATTATGTGTTGGATTTGTTTGGACTATTGGATAAGAAGAAGGTGTTAGTTAATTATGAGAAAGAGGCATCGGATAAAATAGTGAAAGCGCTTTCCAGGGAACTGCTCTTACGCAACTATGATGTGGCTGAAGAACCTTATCAGATCAAAGGAAATGGGAATTTTGAAGAAACTTGCACAGACCGATTGGCCGACTCGGAAATTTTGATCTTTTTTCATACCTCCCACAGCCTGAAAGATCCTTGGGTGCAGGCACGGCTGGCTTATGCTGCCAGACTGCAAGTGGGGGTAGTGGAAGTGATGGAATGGGATAATGTGCTTCCGTATGGACTTTTGAACAAGCAGGTACGGCTGGATAAACTGGCGGTACTGAATCGCAGCCAGACTGGCATTGCTGCCAGACTGGCCGACATTGTAGAATACTTGCGGATAGACAATAGGACGGCGCAAACAAGTAACCTGACCGGAACGTTGTGCAAATATATAACAAAACTTTCTACTGTAGACTGGAAACTACATCCGGGATATTGGGTTTCCTCTTATCAATATGACAAAACACAGTGTTATGTGCCCGCCATAGGCGCTACGCATCCCGAATGCTTTGATGCCCTGTCGGCCCGGGCAGAAAGACTTGTTCCCAAAGGCGAGGAAAAAGAAAAGATATATCTGCTTTATGACAGTTTGTGTACGAAGTCTTGTGACGAAACGTATAGAGAACGATTGAATGGATATTCGCCTATAGAACTGATGGATGTGCGTAAATTCTTTCCTGTTCAGCAACCTAAAAAAAAGAAAAATGTCTTCTTGTTGGTATCTATCCCTTCACCTTGGAAGGAGGAAGATCAAAGCTATTTCCAGACAATCAATTTGTTGGCGGTGCGTCATGCGATATGTACATTCTTTGCCATGCTTCCGTCTGATGTCATGGTGCATTTGGCGGTGCATCCCTCTGTCCTTTTTCTAATCGGGTCTATTTTGAAATGGAGAGGACAGCCCCCCAAAGATTGCGTTAAAATATATAAGCACGGCTATTTTATTGGAAAGCATCCTGATTATGACGGGATATTTAAAGATTGTATTGTTACTATAAACGAGCAGAGTGAAAAGAATGATGAGGCCGGGGCTTGGAAACTTATTTATGATGAAATGTTGAAAGTGGATAGTTATGATGCAGGTGTGGTCATTGGGGGAGCAGCCGGAGATCTGGCTGTGGCGTTGCAGTTCATTGATAAGTATAAGGATGCTTTCTGTCTCCCAGTTTCCTCTACCGGTGGCGTTGCGAAGGAACTCTATGACAAGCATATAAAGATGACCAAATGTCCGATAGCAATAAAAGAAGAATTGGAGGATGAAACCATTGAATATCAAAACTTGTTTAAAGTTTTTCTTGAGGCTCTTTAGCAAAGAGAAAAGCCCGGAGGAGAGTGGGAATAAGAAACGGACTATTGCGGATGAGCATTCTTCGTATGTGAAACATATTCTGATTCCGCTATGTGGCTTTCATGGCTATCATCAGACGGTGTCTGAGGAAAAAGGAGACGAGAATTTTCTAGGTAGGGAGCCTGTTTTGGACAAACTGAAGCATTGGCTGGCCGATCCGCGTTCCGTAAACGGGGCTTATCTGATAACTGGTTTTCGGGGAATGGGAAAGTCCAGCTTTGTAGGCAAAGCATTGCATCAGTTGAATGGCACGGAAGGGGATATCAGGGTGAACTGTCTTTTCATATTTTTTTATATATGCACGATAATGGTAAGCGCTTGGATTTTAACGAAAAACAGCAATCCCTATTTTTATTGCTTATATATAGGAGGCGTAATTGCCTGGTTGACAGGCATCACATACATCATCCGGTTGATGAGGGGAAAGGGGCATAAGCCCAAAGGCAGGCAACCGTTTATCATAGTGAAGATCAATGTGGGGAATGAGATCTTGGGTAATCGTGAGATACTTCACCTTATTGTGAAGAACACCTACGATAAATTCAATGAATATGTTTGGGACTATGGGCGCAATGAACTATATCATAATCTGTCCTTGTTGATAAAGCTAAGTGTGGCCTTTCTCCTCTTTCTTGCCTTGGACGGTATGCCGGCACTGACACCGAGAAACGAGTATATGAGATGGGTGCTGGAGGTCTTCTCCTCCACGGCAGACAGATTGGGAGGCTTTGCCGCGCCACTGGGCTATATCTTGGTCTTTCTTTTTATTTCGATCGTGTTTGAGCGTATTTTATGTTTGCTGGGGCTGTCAGAACTGTTCCCTTTTCAGACGGCTGCCGCCCTGTTGCACCGAATTTACCAGTTGCATGAAAGGTCTATCGCTTCTGTCAGTGATGACTTGACTTCCATTAATCAGCATATCGCTTTTAACTTGTTTCGCCGCAAGCAGTATCATGTACCTTCTGTGCATGAGATGGAACAGGAGCTGGTTTCTATTTTTGCAGCTATGGAAAGGATGCTGCTTATAAAAAATCCCCGTTTCATCATTGTGCTGGATGAATTGGATAAAGTAGATCCGCCCGTTGCCGGAGAGGATAAAGATATCTTGCCGGAATTCAATCCGTCGGTCGGTGGCTTTGAGGGAAAGAACAGTCCGCACAGCCGTCAGAAAGAATTGCTACGTACACTGGCAAACATGAAATACTTCATGTCTACTGTACATGCCAAATTTGTCTTTATAGCCGGTAGGGACTTGTATGAAGCCTATTTGAAGGATGTGTCCGACCGGGAGTTCTCGGTGAGCAGTATATTCAATGGGGTAATAAATGTAAATAGCTTTTTAAAACCGGTAGACTCCAGAAGCGACATCACATCGCTGACGGAAGAGTTTGTGTGCCTGCATTTGCTGGCAAAGAAAGGCACGAAGGGTGGAAAAATGACGCTGAAGAAATACTTCGAAATCGAAAAGGAAAGAATAGAGAAGACGTTTGAGGAAGGACTTAAAGACGTGCATCTGAAACGGCTGCAGAGAAATGTGGGGATGCTTTATCAGTTTGTTATCTATCTGGTGCATGTCAGCAACGGGTCGCCGAAAAAGATTTCCATCTATTTTGAGAAATACATCCGTTCGCGGGAATACCTGGAAGAGGTGAAGCATATCTCTTTGGATGAGCCACCGGAGAAATGCGGTTGCTATCTGTCTTTCGGGGCAAAGGATGTGCAGAAGATAGGCTTTGTGCATTATGTGGTCTATCCTGTGACACAAGTCATGATCAACAAATCGAAAGTGTATGAGGACAAGTTGCTGGTATCCACCTCATTTATGATCAACCATATCTATAAGTATCATAACACGGGCTTTTCATGGCGCAATCTGGAGCATATCCCGGAATTGCTGGAGATAAACAAGACTCCGGAACTGCGTGACTTTATCGGGACGATCGTTGCCTTTTTACGCAAGACGCATCTCACCCGCATCTTGTCCGGACTGTATCTGTTCAAGTTCCCGATGAGGATATCGGAAGAGATTTCCTTTATGTCCAAACAGTCGGAGGACTTGTCGGCCTTGTTCAATTTTTCCCAGGATGAGTCGCGCTCTATACGGAAACATTATATTAACCTGCTGGAATATTACTCCAGGAATATAAACCGGATAGAGAACCGTGAGCTTCATGCAATGGCCAGCATCCATCATATCTTGGGAGACCTCTACCAGGAGGACGAAGACTATTCGCAAGCTATCTTTGAATACCAGATAGGCTTGCAGCTATTATCGAGGCAGGTAAAGGATCCGGATTATGACAAGGATGCGCATTGGGTATCGTCCATGCTTTTTCTGGTGCGCAATATGTTGAAACTGGGGCTGACCTATGAAAAACGCAAAACGCTGGATTCCGCTTATCTGGCCTATAGCGAGCTGGTACAGCGGATGGTGGATTACCGTTTCCTGAAGGAGGAAAATTTTGGCCTTCACTATCAGATACTGGATAAGACGCGTTGGGCGGACAAGGATGCCCTGCTCTTTTTTGACGCGGAGGAGGATTCGGGACAGGCCAAAGCGATGTTTCCCGGATTTGGGGAATCGGAACGGAAAAAAGGCTTTGCTTTTCAGTGCGACCACCTGAAGACGGAGTTTGCACGCTTGCTCACTCCACTGAAGAATTCCGTGATAGGACGCATGACTTTTTTTGATGATATCCGTATGGCCTACCTGCCTATACTAGCCAAGTTGTCGGTGCTGGAGAAGATGAATATGGAGGGGATCACATTTAATAATCTGGAAGTGGCGGAAGCGGAGTTCTTCTTCCTGCATCTAGCCACGGATGATTCGGAAAAGGTGATGGCTGTGGCCGATTTCTATAATAAGTTCGGGGATATTGTGTATTACAAGAACGGGCTGGCCAACACTAAAAGCGGTAATTTGTTTCAGGCACTTTACTTTTGGGGATATGATTTGGGCTGGCTGAAGGATACTATCTGTAAGCCCTTTCTGGAAAGTCGGGGAGAAACTTGTGAAAAGGGGGACGCTTACCATCACTATCGGAAAATAGTGGAAAGCTGGTTTGATGAGCCGGCAAATGAACAGCAAAAGGCGATAACCACTAAAGAAGGGCTGAGGTATTACCTGAGGCATGAAACAGAACTGCGCATAGGCACCCGGTGTTGTGAGAAAGTGGACTGGAACGAAGTGATTGATTACTCTTTTGATGACTATATTCCACTGGAAAAGGTAAGGGAATGCGTGATACACCGTGAACGGTTTTTTGAAAAAGGACTGCGTACACCCTGCTATGCTTGCAAGTATTATAATCACAGCATGAACTTTGAATTGGAACGGATGATGGGCTGGAGTTGGACAGCAGACAGGAGGAAAGAGAAAAAGGCGGTCATTATAGCGGACTTGCTGCTGAATAATGAACCGCAGCTGAAAAATATGCGCGAAACCCAACATAGTCTTATAGGTGATACACTGAAAGGACTGGGATGCGTGATGCTGAGTTGTAGCGGTGAGCATGAGCTGATAAACAGAGGGTTCTTGGAGTATTTTTTCCGTATACTTGAGATTTATTATGAGGGAAAACTGTCGTATAAAGGGACTTATGCTCCTAATAAATTGGAAAAATCGATCATGCTGTTTTGGGAAGCTTCTGTTTTTTATGGCATGGCAGGTGACGGGCATACGGCGTATGCTTTGTATAAGCATCTGATAGAAATGCTGAATGCTTATTTGAAGGTTCATAGTGCGGTGCAGTATAAACAGATAGTGAAGGAATATTTGGGACGGATAAAAAAGTATATTGTGGATAGGGGGATTATGGCTTTGTATGCACATTATGATCATATAAACCTGGCCGAATCTCAGAAACTGAAATCAATGTATGGAGTGGAAGCTTATGACGATTTAGACCTGAGCACGCTCTCCGTATCACCGGATATAGAGGAATTGCTGTATGGATATTACATGTTGCAAATGGCAGTGGATGATAATAATGCCGTGTGTCTCCGGGACCGGTTGTATAAAAGTGGCCTGATGGGACCTTATAAACATATCTCCACTTTGACGCAGGATGTGCAGAACTTGCGGATGAAGGTGATGATGAATGAATCGGTTTTGGAGCAGTTATTAGATATGAAACTGGTGCGTTTGGAGTATGGAGGTGCCGGATGTGTCAGATTTATGGAGAAAATGGAATCTCTCTTCTCAAAAGGGGAAAAGGTGAGTATAAAGGAACTGTATGATGAAGAAACGGGAAAGCAGGACCGGATAGAACTGGTCAATTTCCTGATTTCTGATTCACTGTTCTGCCTGACAAAAATAATCGGGATCGTGAGTCCGCTGAGTAATACTACGCTTTATACGAATGTATTTATGGGTGAGGTTGGCGAACATTTATGGCGGTGGACAATTATTTTTGAATTGGTTTATTTAGGGTATCGGGCCTCGGAAAGTCATGCTTATGCTGAAATCTTTCAAGTGCTGAAATGCAAGTACGGGTTGGAATCCGCCAATGGCAGGTCTGAATTTAGAACTCTTGTACTCAGCCTGCGTGGAGTGATGAAAAACTGGAAACGGGAGGACGGCAAGAAACCTTCGGAGGTGTTGAAAGATGATGTGTTGCATTTGGTAGGTGTGGATATGTTTCATCGTCTGACAAGGACAGACCAGATGGAAATGATCATACGATATTATGAAAAGGCTATAGGTATGCACTCGGAAGGGAAAACCTATAAGGAAATGATCCGCACTTTATGTTTCTTGGATGATGATTTGAATAACGATACCTGTCAGTTGTCATTTAGCATAGAGAGGTTTCTTATCAATACAGAATGGGTGCACAAGCGCTTGGACAGATTGAAGCAGCAAACCTTGTATGCTTCACTTTATGATTCGGATGAATATTTTAAAAAGATATAACATGATGGACAAAGAGAAAGCGGAGAAATTATTGGAGGATATCCGGAATTTGGTAAATCTTACATTGCCGGAGAATGATTCGCTTGAAGAAAGAATGGCGTTGAATGAAGTGGGTAAGAAGAAGCTGGGTCTTATAACGGAAGAGGACTTGAATGATATACGTACTCTTTTACGCGCTCAGAGCATATTTATGGGTACTCAGAAGAGAGAAGTTTTGGAATATGAGCGGAAATTGCAGCGTCACATGGATAGAATGGAAAAGATTCTTGATGCTTTTATGCTATCCGTGAGGAGAGACATGGCTCAATTTGAAAAGAGACTGGAAGAATATGAGATGTGCAAAGGATGTAAATTTCATGACGCCAAAGGAGGAAATACATGAATATAAAATGAATAAGAACGAACTGTTTCCCATGATAGTGGAGTTGTGATAGAAGTGATTCCTATTATGGAAATGGCTTATGATTGATTAAGCGGGATGGCTTTCTTGATAAAGCTAAAGCTCCCCTAATCCTCCATTCTTTGCACAGAATTTCAAAAAATGTGCTATTCTTCATCACTTTTATGCCTTTTCGAGAACAAAGATTGGAAATAATCGTTAACTTTGTCGCCAATAACAGAAATAGAAAAGGAGATTAATGTCTAAGCTTTATATAATAGCGGGGTGCAACGGGGCCGGTAAAACGACCGCTTCGTACACAGTATTACCCGAAATTTTAGAGTGCCGCGAATTTGTCAATGCCGACGAAATCGCCAAGGGGCTTTCTCCTTTTAACCCCTCGAGCGTAGCTATCGAAGCCGGACGACTGATGCTGAAACGCATCGGGGAACTACTGTCGGCCGGTGTCAGTTTTTCCGTTGAAACCACCTTGTCCACCCGTTCTTACATCAATCTTATTCAGCAGGCGCAAAATCAAGGATACAGCGTCAGCCTTATTTATTTTTGGCTGAATTCACCTGAGTTGGCTATAGAGCGAGTGAAACAACGTGTTGCCAATGGAGGACACGATGTGCCTGCTCCCATCATCCGTCGCCGTTATCGCTCGGGGCTGGAGAACTTTTTCCGTATTTATATGCCTTGCGTGGATTATTGGATGCTTGCGGACAATAGCTGCACACCGCGTGTTATTGTGGCGGACGCTTTCCGTTTGGGAGACGAAGCCCATATCTATAATCAAGAACTTTTTACTAAAATCAGAAGTTATGTCAACTGAAGAAGAATATAAGGAATTAAGTGCGAAGTTGCGTTATGGTTTGGAACTGGCGGAACAGCGGTTGATTGAGGAAACTGCACGACGCGAAGGTACATTGTGCTATGGCCGTCCCGATGGAAAAGTGGTGCGGGTGTCGGCAACCGAACTTTTAAAGCTTCGTCAGTCTGGTGAAAACAACACCGCGTCTGTAGCCGTTTGTGCCTGCTCCGAGATGGAGAGTGGATGGGATTGTTGAATAGAGCATGAGTAACAGTATATGTATAGGGAAGAACCGGGATTCTTCCCTATGTTTTTTACTCCGTTATTCGAAGCCTGGATGTGGTTGTGTCCGCTTCCTGGATACAAAAAGCAAGAGGAAAAAATATCTTAATTTGTTTGTCAGTTCAAAGAAAAGCCGTACCTTTGCAAGCCGATTATTATCAAAAGTTTATAAAAGATTAATTCTTAGCGTGTTAATAGTTCTTTGTCCGGGAACGGTTAGAGACGCTGGGAAGAATTGTTTTTTAGTAGTTAACATTTAAAAAAGAATTTAAGAGTGGATACTTTAAGTTACAAGACCATTTCTGCAAACAAAGAGACAGCTCATAAGGAATGGGTTGTTATCGACGCAACCGATCAGGTCGTAGGCCGTCTCGGTTCGAAAGTTGCGAAACTGTTGAGAGGAAAGTACAAACCAGACTTTACCCCTCATGCTGACTGCGGTGATAATGTTATTATTATTAACGCGGACAAAGTGAAATTTACCGGAAACAAGTGGAACGACAAGGTTTACTTGCGTTATACAGGTTATCCCGGTGGTCAGAGAGAGATGACTCCTGCCCAGTTGATGAAGAAACCTAACGGTGAAGAAAAACTGTTGAAGAGAGTAGTAAAGGGTATGCTTCCTAAAAATCGTCTGGGAGCACAGTTGCTGGGTAATCTGTATGTTTACGCTGGTAGTGAACACAAACACGAAGCTCAGACTCCGAAATCAATTGATATAAACTCACTTAAATAATAAAGAATGGAAGTAGTAAATGCATTAGGCAGACGTAAACGCGCCATAGCACGCGTGTTCGTAAGCGAAGGTACAGGAAAGATTACTATTAACAAGAGAGACCTTGCACAGTACTTTCCATCAACTATTCTTCAGTATGTAGTAAAACAGCCTTTGAACAAGCTGGAGGCTGCTGAAAAATATGATATCAAAGTAAACCTTTGTGGTGGTGGTTTTACAGGTCAGTCACAGGCTTTGCGTCTGGCTATCGCCCGTGCCCTGGTTAAAATCAACCCTGAAGACAAAACAGCTCTTCGTTCAGAAGGCTTCATGACACGTGACTCTCGTTCTGTAGAACGTAAGAAACCGGGTCAGCCGAAAGCACGTCGTAGATTCCAGTTCAGTAAACGTTAATATCCGGTTTTACTTGGAACTGGTTAAGAAGCGTTTAGTATCTAAACCAGCGGGACTCTACTTGGTAGCAGACTACCCGATGGTTGGTTGAGATAAACAAAAAAGAAAGTAAACGATTTAAAGAATAACAAAATGTCTAGAACTAATTTCGATACATTATTGGAAGCCGGTTGCCACTTCGGACACCTTAAAAGAAAGTGGAACCCTTCAATGGCTCCTTATATTTTCATGGAACGCAATGGTATTCATATCATTGACCTCCATAAAACAGTTGCTAAAGTAGATGAAGCTGCTGACGCACTGAAACAAATCGCAAAATCAGGTAAGAAAGTCCTGTTTGTTGCTACTAAGAAACAAGCTAAACAAGTAGTAGCTGAGAAAGCTGCTTCTGTAAATATGCCTTATGTAATCGAGCGTTGGCCGGGTGGTATGTTGACTAACTTCCCGACTATCCGTAAGGCTGTGAAGAAAATGGCTACTATCGATAAGTTGACCAACGATGGTACTTATTCAAACCTTTCCAAGAGAGAGGTTCTGCAAATCTCTCGTCAGCGTGCTAAATTGGAAAAGAACTTAGGTTCTATCGCTGATCTGACTCGTCTGCCGTCAGCACTGTTCGTTATCGACGTGTTGAAAGAAAACATTGCAGTTCGTGAAGCTAACCGTCTGGGTATTCCTGTATTTGCTATCGTTGATACAAACTCAGATCCTTCAAACGTGGATTTCGTGATCCCTGCAAATGATGACGCTACTAAGTCGGTAGAAGTAATTCTGGACGCTTGCTGCGGTGCTATCGCTGAAGGTCTGGAAGAAAGAAAAGCTGAGAAAGTAGATATGGAAGCTGCCGGTGAAAATGCTCCTAAGGGTGCTGGTAAGAAGAAAAATACCAAAGCTCGTATGGATAAAGCCGAAGAAGAGGCTATCAATGCTGCTAAGGCTGCCGCCTTCTTGAAAGAAGACGAAGAAGCTTAATAGTATAAATTGAGAATTGAGAATTGAAAATTGGGAAAGGGGCAGGTTATGCTTTTAATTCTCGATTCTCAATTTTCAATTCTCAATTCTGTTTTAAAGATATTACTAACAATTAAAAAATAAGGAATATTATGGCTGTAACTATGGCTGAGATAACCAAGCTTCGTAAGATTAGTGGAGCTGGTATGATGGATTGCAAGAACGCTTTGACTGAAGCAAACGGCGATATCGATAAAGCAATGGAAATTATCCGTAAAAAAGGACAGGCTGTCGCTGCAAAACGTTCTGATCGTGAGGCTGCCGAAGGTTGTGTGCTGGCAAAGAAAGATGGCGAATTCGCTGCTATCATCGCTTTGAAATGCGAAACAGACTTCGTTGCTAAGAATGCTGATTTCGTAGCTTTGACTCAAGCTATCCTGGATGCTGCTGTTGCCAACAGATGTAAGACTCTGGAAGAAGTAAAGGCGTTGCCTATGGGTAACGGTACTGTACAAGATGCAGTGACAGACCGTAGCGGTATCACGGGTGAGAAAATGGAATTGGATGGTTACAACGTGGTTGAAGGTGCTTATACTTCTATTTATAACCACCAGGGAAACAACCAGCTTTGTACTATCGTTGCTATGAATAAGGAAGCTGAAGCTGCCGCTCACGGAGTTGCCATGCAGATTGCCGCTATGAATCCTATTGCAATTGATGAAGCCGGTGTTCCTGAATCTGTAAAAGAAGCTGAAATACAGGTTGCTATTGACAAAACTAAGAAAGAACAAGTAGACAAGGCTGTTGAAGTTGCTTTGAAGAAGGCTGGTATCAACCCTGCACATGTGGATAGCGAAGAGCACATGGAAAGTAACAAGGCTAAGGGCTGGATCACTGACGAAGATATTGCCAAGGCTAAAGAAATCATTGCTACTGTTTCTGCTGAAAAAGCTGCCAACTTGCCACAACAGATGATTGAAAACATTGCTAAAGGTCGTCTGGGTAAGTTCTTGAAGGAAGTTTGCTTGCTGAACCAGGAGGATATCATGGATGGTAAGAAGACTGTAAGAGAAGTGTTGAAGGAAGCTGATCCTGAATTGCAGATCGTTGCTTTCAAACGTTTCACTTTGCGTGCTGAATAAGATTTCCGCAATTATAGAAGGAAGGGACTGTGTGACAACAGTCCCTTTCTTTTTCCTGATTTATTTGGTCTGGGTATATCCTTCCGCTCTCAACAACTCGATGACCCGTTGCTTGAACTCTCCTTGGATAAGGATTTCCCCGTCTTTGACCGAACCGCCTACCCCACATTTGGTTTTCAACAATTTACCCAATTCTTTCAGGGCGTCTTCTGTGCCGATGAATCCGTTGATTAATGTCACAGTCTTGCCACCCCGCCCTTTCTTTTCTATATTGACGCGGAGCTTTTGTTGTTTTTTATCTAATGTCTCGGACTCTTCCTCTTCAACGTTTTCGTACTTGAAATCAGGATTTGTGGAATAAACCACATTCAAACGTTCTTTCCAATCGTTATTTTTCATGTGAATTTTGCTTAAATGAATACTCAAAGATAAGACTTTTTTTATACTCTACCCGTCAATGTAACAAATAAAAGTGTACTTTTGCAAATTACCTAATGATAATACCTAAAGAAAAAGATGGATATACGTATGCATAAATTCTCGGATAAAGTGCCTGAGCCGACTTTGCGCAGACTTCCGTGGTATCTTTCGAATGTGAAACTGATGAAAGAGCAGGGAGAAACGTATGTGTCTTCTACCCAAATATCCAAGCAAATCAATGTTGATGCTTCCCAGATAGCGAAAGATCTTTCTTATGTAAACATATCCGGCCGTACACGTGTGGGGTATGAGATTGATGCGTTGATAGAGGTGCTGGAGCGTTTTCTGGGATTTACCAAGATGCATAAAGCTTTCTTGTTTGGTGTCGGTAGTCTGGGAGGCGCTTTGTTGCGCGATTCGGGCCTGCATCATTTCGGATTGGAGATAGTAGGTGCGTTTGATATTAATCCCGAACTGGTAGGAAAGGAAATAAATGGAATTCCTATTTATCATTCGGATGAATTTGAAACAAAAATGAAGTCCTGTGATGTGAACATCGGGGTGCTGACAGTCCCCATTAATATAGCACAGGAGATAACAGATAAGATGATAGCGGGTGGCATTAAGGCGGTATGGAACTTTACGCCGTTTCGTATTCGTGTGCCGGAAAATATTGTGGTGCAGAATACATCGCTTTATGCCCATCTGGCTGTAATGTTTAACAGATTAAATGTAATTCAAGAATAATAATATGAAGATTATAGCCGTAGGAATGAACTACGTTGCACATTGCCACGAGTTGCATGCAGATGAAAATCTACCGGAAGAACCGGTTATTTTTATGAAACCGGATTCGGCTCTGCTGAAAGACAGCAAGCCGTTTTTTATTCCCGATTTCTCCCGGCAGGTGGATTATGAAACGGAGCTGGTGGTGCGTATTAATCGTTTGGGAAAGAATATTGCTCCGCGTTTTGCCAGTAGGTATTATGATGCGGTGACGGTAGGAATTGATTTTACGGCGCGTGATCTTCAGCGGCGGTTTCGGGAGGAAGGCAAGCCTTGGGAACTATGCAAAGGATTTGACAGCTCGGCTGCTATTGGTGATTTTGTGCCGGCAGACAGATTCAAGGATATACAGAATTTAGACTTTCATCTGGATATAGATGGGAAAACGGTGCAGAGAGGTAACACAGCGGATATGTTGTTCAAAGTGGATGAGATAATCGCGTACGTCAGCCGGTTCTTTACATTAAAGATTGGAGATTTGATCTATACAGGAACTCCTGTAGGGGTAGGTCCGGTCAGTATAGGACAGCATTTGGAGGGGTATCTGGAAGGTGAGAAATTATTAGATTTTTATGTAAGATGAAAATAAGGGTAGGATTCGGATTCGATGTGCACCAGTTGGTGGCAGGGCGTGAGTTATGGCTCGGAGGAATAAAATTGGAGCATGAATTGGGATTGCTGGGGCACTCGGATGCCGATGTATTGATTCATGCCATTTGCGACGCCTTGTTGGGAGCGGCCAATATGCGTGACATAGGTTATCATTTCCCTGATACTGCGGGAGAGTTCAAGAACATTGACAGCAAGATTTTGTTGGCTGAAACCGTGGATCTGATTGCGACGAAAGGGTATAAGGTGGGTAATGTGGATGCAACAATCTGTGCCGAGCGTCCCAAGTTGAAAGCACGGATTCCGGAAATGCAGTCGGTGCTTGCCCGTTTGATGAGGGTGGATGTGGATGATGTTTCCGTAAAGGCTACCACTACAGAGAAACTTGGGTTCACAGGCAGGGAGGAAGGTATTTCCGCTTACGCCACTGTATTGATAGAGAAAGCGGAATGAGTTGGGTTATAGGATAAGCCCGGATGCCAGTAGTATTCCGAATAGCAGCATGTTGCGGGATGTTTCCCCCAGTATGCTGTTCAGTTCTTTTCCCTTGCTGATTTTTACCATTCTTTGCCATGCCATGAAGTGGGGCAGCAGATAAATTTGGGGCAGTAAGGCAGCCCAAATGTGCCCGGTCGGAATAAACAACAAGCAAAGCCATGCGGCGGTTAATCCCAAAAATAAGTATAGCCGCTGTCCTGTCTTGGCTCCCCAGCGTACCACAATTGTTCTTTTTCCGCTTTTCGCATCCTGATCGCGGTCGCGGTAATTATTCACCATCAACAAGGTGTCTATAATCAGTCCGCAAGCCAGGGAAGCGAGAGTCACGTTCCAAGTCCAGTCACGACACATCACATAGTAGGTGCAGCCTACCGGTACAAACCCGAAAAAGACAATGACCAGTATGTCTCCCCATCCGTGATAAGCCAGCGGATAAGGCCCTGCTGTATAAAGAAAGGCGAATAAGATGCATAAGATTCCGACGGGAATCATTTCAAATCCTCCATAAGCCAATAGGCATGCTCCTGTCAGGCAGGCTGCTGCTGTGGTCAGGGCGATTCCTTTCCTCATGGCGTCCAGTGTGATCCAGCCTTGTGCGCAGGCACGTTCGGGACCCAGACGGTCTTCCCGGTCGCTGCCTTTCAAGTAATCAAAGTAATCATTAATGAAGTTGGCGTCTATCTGCATCAGAAAAGCGAATAGAAAACAAAGCAATGCCGGTATCATCTGAAACCGGCCCTCTGCATAAGCCAGGGCACACCCCAGCAAAACCGGAGTGGCGGCTCCTGCCAGTGTCTTGGGACGGGCGGCCAGAAGCCATGCCTTTATTGAATTGACTTGAACTGTTCCCATGTCTTTTTATAATAAGGTTATGCAAAGATAAGACAATTAATTTCATATCTTTGTCTCCAAATAGAAAGGATTATGAAGAAACAGCTTCTTTTTCTGCTTTTGGTGGTTGTTTTATTGTCTTCTTGCGCTACAGCCACCTTGTCCGAGTTCCCGGGAGTAGGCCGTGTGAAGCGGTATGATTTTTATAGTTATGATCTTCCGCCGGCTTTCGACGGGTTCAGGATAGGGTTTGCTTCGGATTTTCATTATGAGAGCCGTTTGAAAAAAAACGATCTGAATAGTGTTGTGCGGGCATTAAAGTCTGTACATGCCGACGCTTTGCTGTTGGGTGGGGATTATCGTAGCAAGAAAGGTGGAAACCTGGACACTTTGTTCGCTGCGTTGAGCAGGGTTTATACACCTTACGGAACATTTGCCGTGATGGGGAATCATGATTATGACTATTGTTATGCTGAAGTAGTGGAGGCTATGCGGAAGAATCATGTGCGGTTGATGGAACACAACAGTTATAAGTTGATGAAAGACGGCCAGCATATTATAGTGAGCGGGGTGCGCAATCCGTTCGATTTGAAGAAAAACGGTGATTCTCCCTCCCAGCATTTCCCGGCGGATGACTTCGTGATATTACTCACCCATACACCGGATTATGCGGAAGATACGAATGTTTCGAATGCCAATCTAGTGTTGGCTGGACATACGCATGGCGGTCAGGTAAGTTTGTTCAAAAAGTATTCGCCGGTAAAACATTCCATCTATGGGAACCGTTTTCTCACTGGCTGGAAAGAAAACAGTCAAGGTACTCCCGTTATTATAACCAACGGGTTGGGAACCTCACGCATTGATGTCCGTTTGTTTACTCCCAGTGAAGTGCTCCTGGTGGTTTTGCATCGCGTTGAAAAATAGAAAAATTAGATTCGGTTGTTCGTCAATAACGTACAGGGTGTTCATTATCGGACACCCTTTTTTATTTGCTTGTGCTGATAATCAATATATTATCGTTGTGGCATGTACTTTGCATTTTATAAAATGAAGCAGTTCAATAAAAAATAGCAGAAATGCTGCAACGTTTTTAGAGTTGCTTGCGTCTAATAGATAAAGACACAAATAAACACGAGTTACAAATATTAAAATAAAACATTATGAAAACTACAATGATTACTAAAGCGATGATGGCAGTCCTTTTTGCAATGGCAAGTGTATTGACAGTGAATGCAGCCGAACCTGTTAAGGTTACCAATGAAGAGATGGAGAATGGCCGTGTATCAGCGAAGGTGGTTTATGAACAGGAGGGTACCTTTCTGACTCCGGAGTATCGTTTTGAGTTCAGATACAACGATAAGGGACAAATTGTTGAAAAGAAAAGTATGAAATGGAATGGTACGAGTTGGATGAATTATTATTGTATGAAAGTTGCGTACACAAACACAGAAGCGTATATTGATTATTCTTTGTGGAACAAGGATAAAAAAGCGTTTGTCCTTACTCAGAAATATGTATATACGTTGGATGAAGCCGGGAAGTTTCTGGCATGGCACTCCTACAAAAAGGAAATGACCGGGTGGGAGTTGAACGGATTGATAAATAATGAAGTATTGCTGGCAAAACGTTAAAGGAGTGCGTCCTTTGAATTTTAGATTAAATAATTGATGTGTTTTTTCCCTGGGGAGCTATGGCTGTGTCTTCCCGGGGATTTTTTTAGTTTGTCTTTTCCCTTATTGATGCAATCACACTACGCCTTAAAATTATAATTAAACAGGTCTCTTGTAAATTCATCAGACGGCAAAGGTAAATTTAGATCGCTTCTTAGGATTTCTTCAGCCGCTCGTACACCACCGGATGCAGGAAGTATCGTACATCCCGCCCTTCGGCCAGCGCCTGTCTGATAAAAGTGGAGCTGATTTCCAAGAGCGGAGTATCGACTAATTGTACGGAAGAGGGAAGAGTGCCCGGATCAATCATGAAGCCCGGACGGGGATAGACCATTACTTGGTGATTCTTTAAAATCTCCTCAGCCTTGTACCAACGGGGGAAAAGATGCCAATTGTCTGCTCCGATGATAAGAATGAATTCCCTGTCGGGATAGGCTTTCTGTAAAGCATCCAAGGTATGTATGGTATAGGAGGGACGGGGAAGATGAAATTCGAAGTCGGAAGCCCGGAATTTGGGATAATCCGCAATGGCCAGTTTTACCAGTTCCAATCGCAGATTATCATCCCATAAATCCGTCTGTCGCTTTAATGGATTGTGAGGAGAGACCAAGAACCATAGTTCGTCCAGCCCGCTATATTCACACAGGTAGTTGGCAAGTGCCAGATGCCCTATGTGGACAGGATTGAACGAACCACCAAAAATGCCGGTCTTTATCTTATACTTTTCCATTTATTGTAATTCCATATTTGTCCTACAGTGACGATGCCCATGGCTATGGCAATAATGTATTGTTCCATTACCATAGCGATGATGCCCACTGCAAAAGCTATGATGCCGATGAGGATACAAAGTATCAACATTCTTCGAGCCAGTTTTTTCGGATCTTTGATCATCATCTTATTTTTTTATAAAATCTTGAATAACTTTCAGCGCTTCCGCTTTTGCTTTCTCCAAATCATCATTTACTATCACAGTGTCGAATTTATCGGCAAACCCCAATTCGAATTCCGCTTTTGCCACCCGGCTTTCAATCACTTCGGGGGCATCGGTGCCGCGACCTGTCAGACGCTTACGGAGTTCTTCCACACTGGGGGGTTGGATGAAAACAGACAGTGCACGGTCTCCATAGTATTTTTTGATATTACATCCGCCCACTACATCAACGTCAAAAACCACATTCTGTCCGGCTTCCAGTTGTTTTTCCACCTGTGCTTTCAGCGTTCCGTAGAAACGGTTTTCATACACTTCCTCATATTCCAGAAACTCGTCATTGGCAATGCGTTGCTTGAATTCCTCCGGAGATAGGAAAAAATATTCCACACCATGCCGCTCTTCTCCGCGGGGAGGACGGCTGGTGGCGGAAATAGAGAAGGACAGATTCAGGTTTTGTGTCAACAGATAGTTGATAATGGTTGATTTGCCTGAACCCGAAGGGGCTGAAAAAATGATAAGTTTTCCTGTTGCCATATTTTATTCTTTTATGAAAAATCGCCCGGTGTGTGGGACGGTTACATTACGTTTAATACCTGCTCTTTGATCTGTTCCAATTCATCCTTCATCTGTACCACGATATTCTGCATCTCGGCATGATTGGATTTGCTGCCGGTGGTATTGATCTCGCGCCCCATTTCCTGTGCTATGAAACCAAGCTTTTTCCCTTGGCCGTGACCACCGGCCATGGTTTCACGGAAATATTTCAAATGGTTGGCAAGACGTTGCTTTTCTTCGTTGATATCCAGTTTCTCAATGTAATAGATCAATTCCTGTTCCAGACGGTTCTTGTCATAATCCACACTGATGGTTTTTTCCAATGCATCCGTAATGCGCTCACGTATCTTGGCTACACGTTCTGTTTCGTAGGGTTCGATGGATTTCAATAAACTCTCAATGTTGTCTATCTTTTCGTTGAATTTCTTTTCCAGGGCGGCACCTTCCTGCTTGCGGAAATCCACCAAATGGCTGATGGCCTCTTCCACTACCTGGCGGACTACTTCCCATTCTTCTTCCGAAAGTTCCTGAACATCGACTTTGGTCAGTACATCGGGCATCCGCAGAAGAGTTGCGAACCAATCTTCGGGCATCGGTATATGGGTGGTTTCGGAGATGGCCTTTATCTGATTGTAGTAGTTTTCTACAAGGGCGGCGTTGATGGGAGTGGCTGTGTCCGAAACGTCTTTCTCTACCCACAGGCTGAAATCAACTTTGCCGCGCTCCAGTGATTTGGAAACCATATTGCGGATTTCTATCTCTTTCTCACGGTATAAAGGAGCGATCCGTGTCGATAAGTCCATTGCTTTACTGTTCAGAGACTTGATCTCTACGTTAATTTTCTTTTCTCCGAATATAGCGGTTGCTTTACCGTATCCGGTCATTGACTGTATCATAACTAATATGTTTTTTTGCAAAAGTAATCTTTTTATGGAAATGAAGTATAAATAAAAGTGTATATTTGCAGATTATATTATATAAGTAGAGCATTATGTCGTGTATTTTGCATATTGAAACTTCAACAGAGGCCTGCTCTGTTGCCGTCAGCGAGGATGGATTGGCGGTGTTTTCCAAAGAAGATTTGAAAGGACCTTCACACGCCGTGCAGCTGGGCGTATTCGTAGATGAGGCTTTATCGTTTGTCGACAGTCGTGGTATGCCGTTGGATGCAGTGGCTGTGAGCTGCGGGCCTGGTTCGTACACGGGTCTGCGCATTGGCGTTTCTATGGCGAAGGGCATTTGCTATGGACGTAATCTGCCGCTTATCGGACTTCCTACCTTGGAGGTATTGTGTGTGCCGGTGTTGCTGCATCATGATTTACCCGAGGATGCGTTGCTCTGCCCTATGATAGACGCACGTCGCATGGAGGTATATGCGGCTGTTTATGACCGTGCGTTGAATGTGAAAAGAGAAATAGCCGCCGATATTGTTGATGAGCATTCTTATTTGGAGTTTCTGAATGAACACCCGGTTTATTTCTTTGGCAACGGGGCTGCCAAATGCCGTGAGAAAATTACTCATCCCCATGCTCATTTCATTGATGATATCCGTCCGTTGGGCAAATGGATGTTCCCATTGGCGGAAAAGGAAATGATAAGACAGAACTTTAAGGATGTGGCTTATTTTGAGCCTTTCTATCTGAAAGAGTTTGTAGCTTCCAAACCCAAAAAGCTTTTGTAATATCCAATGGACAAATTAGTGCATAAATTATAAATTTTAGATATATATGGAGTATAATACTCAACAACGAACTTTACCCCTTCCCGAATATGGTAGAAGTGTGCAGAACATGGTGGATCATGCCTTGACTATCGAGGATAGAGCTGAACGCCAGCGTTGTGCGAACACGATTATTAATATTATGGGCGGTATGTTCCCGCATTTGCGGGATGTGCCTGATTTCAAGCATAAACTATGGGATCATCTGGCTATTATGGCCGGTTTTAAACTGGATATTGATTATCCGTATGAGATTGTGAAGAAAGAAAATCTGGAGGTAAAACCCGATATGTTGCCTTATCCGCATAATGGGATCCGCTACCGTCATTATGGCCGTATTCTGGAGAACATGATTAAAAAGGCGGTGGACTATCCGGAAGGTGAGGAAAAGAAGCAGCTGATCAGTCTGATCGCAAACCACATGAAGAAATGCTTCCTTAACTGGAATAAAGACGGGGTGGAAGACCAGAAGATTCTGGACGACCTTCGTGATTATTCTAAGGGGGCGATCAATCTGAACCCTGAAGATCTGCGTTTGAATGAGCAGCAACGGGTTTATGTTCCACGCAGACCGCAACAGAACAACAATCAGCGCAGACCGCAACAAAACAACAATCAAAGAAAGAAATATTAATTCCTAAAAACTGATACCATGGCTTCGTTTGTAATTGAAGGAGGACATAAATTGCACGGTGAGATATACCCGCAAGGTGCTAAAAATGAAGTGCTGCAGATTCTTTGTGCCACTTTGCTGACTTCGGAAGAAGTGACAGTGACTAATATTCCGGATATTCTGGACGTGAACAACTTGATCCAGTTGTTACGTGATATGGGGGTCAAGGTATCGAAAACAGGAATTGATTCGTATGCGTTTAAGGCTGACACGGTGGATTTGAACTATCTGGAGAGTGATGAATTCTTAAAGAAATGTTCCAGCCTGCGGGGATCGGTCATGTTGGTTGGCCCGTTGGTGGCCCGCTTCGGCAAGGCTTTGATTTCAAAGCCGGGCGGTGATAAGATTGGCCGTCGTCGTCTGGACACTCACTTTATCGGCATACAGAAGCTGGGGGCTTGCTTTAATTATGATGAGGAGCGAAGTATTTTCAGCATTTGTGCGGATCATTTGGAAGGCACTGATATGTTGCTGGATGAGGCTTCTGTCACCGGTACGGCTAATATCGTGATGGCTTCCGTCCTGGCAAAGGGTAAGACGACCATTTACAACGCTGCCTGTGAACCTTATTTACAGCAGCTTTGCCGCATGTTGAACGGCATGGGGGCGAAGATTACCGGTATTGCATCCAACTTGCTCACTATTGAAGGAGTGGAAAGCCTGCATGGTTGCAGTCATCGGGTATTGCCCGATATGATTGAAGTGGGCAGTTTCATCGGAATGGCTGCCATGACAGGAAGCGAGCTGACCATCAAGAATGTATCGCATGAAAATCTGGGTATTATCCCGGAGAGTTTCCGTCGTTTAGGAATCAGGGTGGAACAGCGGGGAGATGATCTCTTTATCCCCGAGCAGGAACATTATCAGATAGAGTCGTTTATTGACGGTTCCATTATGACCATAGCGGACGCTCCCTGGCCAGGGCTGACTCCCGACCTGCTCAGTGTGGTGCTGGTGGTGGCTACACAAGCGAAGGGCAGCGTGCTGATTCATCAGAAGATGTTTGAAAGCCGCCTGTTCTTTGTGGACAAGCTCATAGATATGGGAGCGCAGATTATATTATGTGATCCTCATCGTGCTGTTGTGATAGGGCATGACCGTAATTTCCAGCTTCGTGCCGGAAATATGACTTCGCCCGATATCCGTGCCGGTATCGCTTTGCTGATAGCGGCAATGAGTGCCGATGGTACCAGCCGCATACACAATATAGAGCAGATAGACCGGGGATATCAGAATATAGACCAGCGTTTGAATGCGCTTGGCGCACGCATTACTAGAATTTAGAGAATCATGATTAAGAAAGATGAAGTTTTCAAGATTGGTATATTCAACAAACCGCATGGAGTGAAAGGAGAAATCTCATTCACTTTTACCGATGATATTTTTGACCGTGCGGAATGTGAGTATCTGGTCTGTCTGTTGGATGGTATATTTGTGCCTTTTTTTATTGAAGAGTACCGTTTTCGTTCGGATACTACCGCTTTGGTAAAGCTGGAGGGGGTGGATACCTCGGAAAAGGCCCGTATGTTTACGAATGTAGAGGTTTATTTCCCCAAGAAATATGCCGATGAGGAGGAAGATTCGGAGGATATACCTACCTGGAACTATTTTATTGGTTTTAAGGTGGAGGATGTGAATCATGGTGGGTTAGGCGAGATTGTGGCGGTGGATGACAGTACGATGAATGTCCTTTTTTCCATTGAGAAAGACGGTGAGGAACTTTTGTTGCCTGCCCACGAGGAATTTATCATCCAATTGGATAAGAAAAAGCGTTTGCTGACGGTCGAAGTACCTGATGGCTTGATATAAATAGAGAAGGTGCGCGCGATGAAGAAAAAAGGAAAGAAAGCGTTTTGGCATAATTTCAAGTTTAAGTATAAACTGACCATAACCAATGAAAACACGTTGGAGGAGATTGTGGAATTGCACGTTTCCAAGCTCAATGGTGTGTCTGTATTGCTGTCTGCCGTAACGGTAATTTTCCTGATTTCGGCAACTATCATTGTATTTACTCCTTTACGTAACTATTTGCCGGGATATATGAACAGTGAGGTGCGTGCGCAGGTAGTGACCAACGCTCTGCGGGCTGATTCATTGCAGCAAGTAGTGACACGGCAGAATATGTATATCATGAATATTCAGGATATATTTAGTGGAAAAGTAAAAGCGGATACGGTTCAGTCTATTGACTCTCTGACTATTCTTCGTTCTGATTCTTTGATGGAGCGCACCAGACAGGAAGAAGAGTTCCGCAAGCAGTATGAAGAATCGGAACGGTATAATCTGACGGCCGTTAATGATAATAATGCCGCTTCCGGATTGATATTTTATCGTCCCACACGTGGCATGATGTCATCAAATTTTAATTCAGAGAACAGGCATTACGGAGTGGATATTGCTGCCAACCCTAACGAAAGTGTGCTGGCGACATTGGATGGGACAGTGATTCTGGCTACTTACACAGCAGAAACCGGTTATGTTATTCAGATACAGCACGGACAGGATTTTGTGTCGGTGTATAAACATTGTGGTTCGTTATTAAAGAAAGAAGGCGATCCGGTGAAAGGTGGTGAAGCTATTGCACTGGTAGGAAACACCGGCGAGAAGACTACCGGTCCTCATCTGCATTTCGAATTGTGGCACAAGGGACGTGCGATTGATCCCTCAAAATACATTGTATTTTAACAACATTATGAAAAAACAAATAGCGATATTAGGTTCTACCGGCTCTATCGGTACACAGGCTTTACAGGTAATAGAGGAGCATCCTGATTTATACGAGGTCTATGCACTGACTGCCAATAACAGCGTCGGTTTATTAATAGAACAAGCCCGGAAGTTCATGCCTGAGGCGGTGGTGATAGCCAATGAGGAGAAATATCTTCAACTGAAGGAGGCGTTGAGCGATCTGCCTGTCAAGGTCTATGCGGGAGCGGATGCGCTCTCTCAGATTGTGGAATCACAACCTATTGACATTGTTCTGGCTTCTATGGTAGGCTATGCCGGGTTGCGTCCTACTATAAATGCGATAAAGGCAGGTAAAGCTATTGCTTTGGCTAATAAAGAGACACTGGTTGTGGCCGGCGAGTTGATTAATGCGTTGGCAAATCAGTATCATACAGCTGTGCTTCCCGTGGATTCGGAACATTCGGCTATTTTCCAGTGCTTGGAAATAAATAACCGGTTGGAGAAAGTGATATTGACAGCTTCGGGAGGACCGTTCCGTACTTATACTATGGAGCAGTTGCAGACAGTGACCAAGGCACAAGCTTTGAAGCATCCCAATTGGGAGATGGGAGCGAAGATAACCATTGATTCGGCTTCCATGATGAACAAGGGGTTTGAAGTGATTGAGGCTAAATGGTTGTTCGGAATGCGTCCGGAGCAGATTGAGGTGGTGGTGCATCCACAGTCTGTCATTCATTCCATGGTGCAGTTTGAGGATGGGGCTGTGAAAGCACAATTGGGCATGCCCGATATGCGTCTGCCTATTCAATATGCTTTTTCGTATCCGGAGCGTGTGAAATCTTCTTTTGAACGGTTGGATTTCGCCCGTATAACAGACCTGACTTTCGAACAGCCTGATACCAGACGCTTCCGTAATCTGGCGTTGGCATACGAAGCTTTGTATCAGGCCGGAAATATGCCCTGCATAGTGAATGCGGCTAATGAAGTGGTGGTGGATGCTTTTCTGAAAGACAAGATATCTTTCCTGGGTATGAGTGATGTCATAGAACAGACGATGGGCAAAGTCGCTTATATCAAGGAACCGACTTATGAAGACTATGTGGCTACTGATGCTGAAGCCCGTAGGATGGCGTCATCCCTTTTGCCATCTTAAGCGATAGCTGGCAAAGAATTATGTTAATTATAAATTATAAAATAGTAAATAGCTAGATGGAAACATTTTTGATTCGTGCCCTTCAACTGATAATGAGCCTTTCGTTATTGGTCATTATTCATGAGGGAGGACATTTCCTTTTTTCACGTCTTTTTAAAGTAAGAGTAGAGAAGTTCTACATATTTTTTGATCCGTGGTTTTCTTTGTTCAAATTCAAGCCGAAGAACAGTGATACGGAATATGGTATCGGATGGGTGCCTTTGGGGGGGTATGTGAAGATCTCGGGGATGATAGATGAGTCTATGGATACCGAGCAGATGAAACAACCTGCCCAACCTTGGGAATTCCGTTCAAAACCGGCCTGGCAGCGCTTGCTTATCATGGTGGGTGGTGTCTTGATGAATTTCTTGTTGGCTATTTTCATCTATTCCATGATTTTATTTCATTGGGGGGATTCCTTTGTCTCGTTGCAAGATATGACATACGGGATGAAGTTCAACGAGCGTGCTCAGGAAATAGGTTTCCGTGACGGTGATATCCTTCTTCGTGCAGACGAGAAACCATTGGAACGTTTCGGGATGGATATGCTTCGCGATATAACCGAGGCGCGTGTCGTGACAGTATTGCGTGATGGTAAGGAAACAGATGTATATATGCCTGAGATCAGCCTGCTGGATATAGCAAAGGACGATCCGATGTTTGTTACCGCTCTGACTCCTAATGTGGTTGATTCGGTGATACCGGGGGGGGGGCTGGATAAGGCCGGCATACAGAAAGGAGACAGTCTGATCGCTGTCAACGGCGAGATGCTGAATTCATGGAATGCATTGGTGGAAAAACTGGATAAAATGCAGGCTGCAGCGGAAGCTGCAGGAGATAAAAGTGCTGTTATGCAAATGGTCTATTCGCGTGGCGGATTGCGCGATACAGCTACCGTGCGTACGGACTCGCTGTTCAGAGTGGGGGCGATATTTTCTTCATTGGCTGATTATAAAGAAACAATCCGTGAATATGGGTTCTTTGAATCTTTCCCCGCAGGAGTGCGATTAGGGGTGAATACATTGAAAGGATACGTGAACGATATGAAATATGTGTTCACCAAAGAAGGGGCCAAGAGCGTAGGTGGTTTTGGAACGATAGGAAGCATTTTCCCGAAAGTATGGGATTGGCATCGTTTTTGGGAAATGACTGCTTTTCTGTCAATCATCCTTGCGTTTATGAATATTCTGCCTATTCCGGCATTGGATGGCGGACATGTGCTGTTCCTGCTTTATGAAATTATAGCCCGTCGTAAGCCGAGTGACAAATTTATGGAATATGCGCAGATGGTCGGTATGTTTCTGTTGTTTGCCTTGCTCATCTGGGCGAATTTCAATGATATCATGCGATTCTTGTTCTAGGTTTGCACTAAAGAAAAGGATACGGCATTTTTTGTAAAGTGCAGATAGACACGGATTTCCGCAAAGATTGAATCAATCGTCTTTGCGGAAATTTGCGTTTATTATATTGTTTCTCTTCTGTGGTGAAAAAAAGACATAAAAAAAGAGCGAAAGTTCTTATCAAACCCGCTCACATCCTGAAGAACCCCCCTCCATAAATGGGGTTCTTTTCATCTTTCTCGTCTCAGTTGTGTTATCCTCTTCTTGTACCTAAAAAAACAACTCTTTTAATACCTATTAAACTAATCTCCTGAAAACTTTCTTTTTCTAATTACCTTAAATCTTACTACTAATACCTTTCTAATTCAATCTTTTTTTACCTAAATCTAATACCTTGATTAAAATCTTTACCTTAATACTTAATACCTAATTTTGTTCCTTTCTTTATTAACTTAATATTTGGTTTCACAACCACATTGCAAAGGTACGGCTTTTCTTGATATTAGCAAGTGAATAGATGCTGAAAAACATAAAAAAGGCTGAATTCATGATATATATCAAGAAAACGCCCTTTTTTGTTCCTTTTTTGTGTTATCGCACACGGATGATGCGCTGGTTGCTGCTTCCCCGAAATTCCAGATAAGGGGAGTATAAATCAGGTTCGAACCGCCCGTCTACTATGACATCCACATAATCCAGTATTGGTTTTAACATTTCATCGTTTTGTATCTGTTCAAACGTATATCCTGTATAGCACCAGATGTTTTGTCCGGTAGCTTCTTTGATCTGTTTGACCAATGCCAGGAAGTCTTGGGGATGGTAAAGTGGGTCTCCACCGGAGAAGGTGATGCCATCCAGCAATGGATTGGCGTTTATTTCGCAGATTATTCTTTCTACTTTTTCCGGTGTGAGCGGAGTGCCTGCCGATGGGTTCCAGGATTCGGGATTCTGGCAACCGTGACAGTGGTGACGGCATCCGGCCAGATAGATGGAATAACGGATGCCTTCACCATCGACTATTGTTTCAGGATAGGTAAATAACAAGTTCATGCTGATTATCCATGTTTTACCCGGTCGCGCTCTTCGGCACGCTTGGCTGAGTTCCAAGTGCTGAGGTCGCCTGTCAAATAGCCGGTAATGCGACGCATACGCATTATATTCTCGCTTTGGCAAACAGGGCACTTGTCATAAATGACTCCTTTGTAACCGCAGGCTTGGCAAGTATCAACGGGATGGTTGATAGAGCCGTAACCAATGCCTTCGTCATGCATTACTTTTACAATTTTGGTTATGGCTTTTACATTTTTCTGGGCTTCTCCGTCCAGTTCCACGTAGGTGATGTGCCCTCCGCGGGTAATGGCGTGGAAAGGAGCTTCCCGTTTTATCTTTTCGGTAATGGTGATGGGTTCTTTTACATCTACGTGGAAAGAGTTTACATAATAGTCATTATCCGTCACTCCGGGAATGATGCCATATTTACGGCGGTCCATACGGGTGAAGCGTCCGGACAGTCCTTCGGCGGGGGTGGCGAGTACGGAGAAATTCAATTGGTATTTCTGTTTGTATTCGTCTGCCACCTTGTTTATTTCTGTAACGGCTTCGAATAATGTGTCCCATGCTTTCTGGCTATGTGCGTGCCCTTCTCCATAAAGAGCCATCATGGCATTGTGTCCGCCTATGAAACCTATGCCCAAGGTGCCTTGGCGTAATACATCTCCCACTTGGTCATTGGGGGAAAGTTTTCCTCCGCCTTTCCACACATCATTTCCCATCATGAATGGGAACTGGCGTGCCAGGGCTGTACGTTGATACTGGTAGCGTGCATACAGTTGTTCGGCGATCAGTCCGGACAAAGCATGTACACTTTCTATAAAGATTTCTTTCGCTTTTCTTTCTATAGCTTCTTTCTTGCCTGATTCTTCCAGACTTTCCGCCTTGATGCGTGCTTCGATGGCCAGCCGGGGCATATTCATGGTGGTGAATGACAGATTCCCGCGTCCTAATGAGCCTTTCTCGCCTGCTACATTCTCGTAAACACGGGTACGGCATCCCATAGTCGCCAGTTCATAGCGGTAACGTTTGGGGTCATTGATGTCCCATTTCTCATTTTTATTATAAGGAGTATCCAAAAACATGAAATTGGGGAATAGGGCTTTGGCGGTGGTGCGGCAAGCTTTCAGGAACAAGTCGAAATTGGGAGCCTGGAATTCCATTTTGCCTTCCAGTGCCGCTTCAAAGTTCTCCATGGCTTTTTTGTAATCTTCTTCGGAGTAAGATACACCGTCTTTGATCTTGAATATCTGTATGGGGAAGACGGGGACTTCGCCGCGGGTACCCAGACCTTCGATGGTGGCTTTCAGCAGTTCCTCTATGACCATGCGCCCTTCGGGGGAGGTGTCTGTTCCATAATTGATGGAGCTGAACACCACTTGATTCCCACCTCGCGAATGCATGGTGTTCAGGTTGTGGATGAATCCTTCCATGGCCTGATGTGTATCTTTGCGTGTCATGGCATACGCTTTCTCTTCAATTTTCTTGAGGGCTTCTGTTCCGGGTTCTTTTCCTTCTACTTCTATATAAAATTCGGTTAAAGTTTTCAGATGTTTGCGGAATGTCTTCCGTACCCCTTCCGCCATAAAGAAGTCGAAAGCGGGAATAGCCTGACCGCCGTGCTGCTCGTTCTGGTTTGTCTGGAATATGATAGTGGCCAAAGTGGCGTAACTTTGAATAGACTGGGGGGTGCGGATACTTCCGTTCTTGGTGCGGAAGCCGCGCTCGAACAGATCTTCCAGATCATATTGGATACAAGTGGTAGTCTTGGTGGGATAGTAATCCAGGTCATGTATATGTATGTCGCCCAATTGATGTGCTTCGGCATATTTTTTAGGCAACAGATATTTATAGGTATAGTCTTTTGTAACTTCCGAGGCAAAAGTCATCATCTGTCCGGCGGGAGTATGGCTGGACATATTGGCATTGCTCAGGTTGACATCATTCTTGTCAATGGCTACGATGCCGTCCATGATGTGCTTCATTTGCGTTTTACGGTCGCGTTCCGTATTCCGCCATTCGCGATAAATGATGTATTTCTTGGCCACTTCGGGACGTACTTTCATCAGTTCCTTTTCTACCAGGTCCTGAATCTCTTCCACACTGATGGTGGGAGATGCAAAATTGCTGATAACCCGCATGGTGATTTCAGCAATCAGTTTGTCCTCATTGTCAATTCCGGAGGCATGGAATGCCTTGCCGATTGCATTTTTAATTTTACTGATGGAAAAGTCTTCCCGCTTTCCATCCCGCTTGATAATACAAATCTCAGCGTAATTCATTGTTGGAAAAATTAATTGTTAATAAAAAAAACTTGGCTGTCCTTTCAGGCAGGTTTTCTGACTTATCTCTCCCTTGAAACGCCTTCCCGCAAATGTTTTTGTAGTGGCATATTGTTTCAGCTCAATGAGAATTACAGCAGCGGGTACTGTTGCTGATTTTCACGGCATTCCCTCTTAGAAGTGGTTAACTTCACCTTGTCGGACGGTTGCAAAGGTATAACTTTTTGGGAAACTTTCTGTTTAAAAAATGAATAAAAGTTTTCCAAAACGGATAACTTGTTGAAGATGGGAAGGTTATAAAATGTACCATAATGCCATCATGTGGCAGATCGTTCCTCCCAATACAAACAGATGGAAAACGGAGTGCATATAAGGCAATTTGGGGAAGGAATAAAAGACAGCGCCAGTGATGTAAGACACTCCTTCGCCGATCAGCCAATAAATGAAAACAGGAGGTACATGTTGGCAGAGAGGCTTGAAACCTACAAAAATGCTGCATCCCATGGCTATATAACAAAGAGTTTCCAGGTTGCTGTGCTCTTTCAGGTTACCAAAACATAGAATGATTCCGGCAAGAGCACACAGCCATACGAAACTAAGGATTCCCCATCCCCAACCACCAACTTCCCGTAAGACTGTCAGCATGATGGGAGAATAGCTTCCTGCGATATGCAGATAAATCGAAGCATGATCGAATTTGCGTAACACCTCGCGGTGAGGGGACGGCTTACTGGCATGATACCAGGTGGAGCTGATATAGGACGACAGCATACCGAATAGATAAAGCCACATGCCGCCTGCTGCCCACGCGTTGCCGCTTTTCATGGCGGCAAGCAGCAGATAACCGCCTCCGATGATACCTATCAGGATACCAGCACCGTGCGACAGGGTATTGGCCCATTCCTCTCCTTGGGTATAGTGTATAGCCAATTTCCTATAAGTTTTTCGGGGTTAATCCCATGTCTTTCGCTTTCTTCAGCATGTATTCTAAAGCAGCGTCATGTTCATTAGGAATGATGCCATCCAGTATGGCGTCCTTGATGGAACTTTTCAGACTGCCTATCTCGCGGCAGGGCTGCAGGTCGAATATCCGCATGATTTCTTCTCCGTCCACCGGAGGTTGGAAGTTGCGTATCCGGTCTTTTTCCTCCAGGTCTTTCAGCTTCTGGCGTACCAGTTTGAAGTTGTCCAGGAATTTTTGTTTTCGTGCTTCATTTTTTGACGTGATGTCCGCTTCGCACAGCATCATCAGGTCGTCAATGTCATTCCCGGCTTCAAAAAGCAGACGCCGCACGGCGGAATCGGTCACCACATCATCTGCGATAACAATGGGGCGCATGTGCAGGCTGACCAGTTTCTGGACATATTTCATTTTCTCGTTCATGGGCAGTTTCATCTTGCGGAAGATGTCCGGAATCATTTTTTCACCGATGAAGTTATGGTTATGGAAAGTCCAGCCTACGCGTGGCTCCCAGCGTTTGGTGCGCGGTTTGCCTATGTCATGCAACAGCGTGGCCCAACGCAGCCATAGGTTGTCGGTATGTTTGGAGATATTGTCCACAACTTCCAGGGTATGATAGAAGTTGTCCTTATGGGCACGCCCGTTCCGGGTTTCCACTCCTTGCAGCGCCACCAGTTCGGGAAAAATCAAAGGCAGCAGTCCGCAGCGGTCCAGCTCTATAAAGCCTTTGGACGGTATGGGGGCGAGCAGGATCTTGTTCAGCTCGTCGGCAATGCGCTCTTTGGAGATAATATGAATGCGTTCCTTGTTGCGTGACAGTGCTTCGAAAGTGGTGTCGTCAATATAGAAATTCAGTTGTGTGGCAAACCGGACACAACGCATCATGCGGAGCGGATCGTCACTGAAAGTAATGTCCGGGTCCAGTGGCGTGCGGATGGTTCTCTCTTTCAAATCGTCCAGACCGTTAAAAGGGTCTACCAACTCACCGAAACGTGCTTTGTTCAGACACACTGCCATGGCGTTGATCGTGAAATCGCGCCGGTTCTGGTCATCCTCCAAGGTGCCGTCTTCTACTACGGGCTTGCGGCTGTCATGGCTGTACGACTCCTTGCGGGCGCCGACAAACTCCACTTCCGTATCATGGTATTTAACTTGTGCCGTGCCGAAGTTTTTAAAAACAGAAACGTGTGCTCCGCGCCCCAGCTTCTTGCCGAAGGCCTGTGCCATTTCAATTCCGCTTCCTACCACTACGACATCTATATCCTTCGAGGGGCGTTCCAGAAATATATCTCGTACATAACCTCCTACAACGTAACATTCCAATCCCAATTCGTCTGCCGTCTCGGAGATTAACTTGAATATCTTATTATTAAAATGTTCTTTTAGTTCCATATTCATCTTAAAGAGGGGCAAATTTACGATTTTTTGCGCAGGATAAGGAGAAATCACGCAATTAAATTGTATTTTTGCCTGCATATAAAACGATCAAGTACATGAAAAAGATAGGATTAGTAGCATTATTTGCCTTGTTGCTGGCCGGTTGCGACGATGGCGGCGAGAAGAAAGCGCAAGAAAATTTGCGTAAGGCTGAGGCGGCGTTGGAAAAAGAGAACTTTAATGAGGCCAAATTGCAGATAGACAGTATCCGCATCCTTTATCCGAAAGCGTTTGAAGCCAGGAAACAGGGAGTCAAGCTGATGCAGCAGGTGGATTTGAAAGAGCAGCAGAAGAGTCTGGTTTACCTGGACAGCATGATGGTGGTGAAACAAGCTCAGCTGGATTCTGTCAAAGGTAATTTTGTTCTTGAGAAAGATACTGCATATCAGGAGGTGGGCAATTATTTTTATCCTACCCAGACGGTAGAGAAGAACGTAGGCCGTTCATTCTTGCGCGGACAAGTGAACGAGCAGGGGGAAATGTCCCTTACCTCTATTTATTGTGCAGGCGGCACTTTGCATCACACGGCGGTGAAAGTGAGTGCGGGGGATACTTTTGCCGAGACTCCCGCTTCGAAAGACAGTTATGAAACCACTGACTTGGGTCGTGCAATCGAGAAGGCCGATTACAAGATGGGGGAAGACGGCGGCGTCATCGCTTTTATTGTGGCCAATAAAGATAAGAATATCCAAGTTCAGTTTATCGGAGATCGTACTTACAAGACGGCCATGCAGCCCAATGACCGTAAGGCGATTGCGGAATTGACGGAACTGGCGCGCATCCTGTCCGGCATGGAGCAGATCCGTAAAGATAAGAAAGAAGCGAACTTGAAAATAGAGTTCGTGACCCGCAAAATGCAGGAACAGAAGGAAGAGAAATGATGTGAATCGGAACACAAACAAAGCGGATTTTGAAGAGATATCCCAAAGTCCGCATTGTCCGTGTCCCTTGTTTCATGTGCAGCCCTTACAATCGTTTCAGTGCTAGCTTGATCACTTTCTCCACCGGGGCGGCAGGCTCCTCTTTCAGTATGGCGGCCACTACCTTTTGTGATGCGGCCTGTGCGAATCCCAGCATGGTGAGTGCGGCGACAGCCTCGTCGTGAATTTCGGTATTGGCCGGGTTGGCGAACATTTCGCTGTTCACGGTCTCCATGCCCGAAGTGGCGATCTTGTCCTTTAAGTCTACGATGATGCGTTGGGCAGTTTTCAGGCCGATGCCTTTTACCGTTTTCAATAACTTGTCATTGCCGGAACTGATGACTCCGCACAGTTCGGAAGGGGATAAAGCCGACAAAATCATACGTGCCGTGTTGCCGCCGATGCCCGATACGGAAATCAGTAACAAAAATAACTCCCGTTCCTGTTTGGTCGAGAATCCGTAGAGTACGTAGGCGTCTTCCCGGATCGCTTCATAAATATATAGTTTCGTATTGCTCTGATTCTGAATGGCCGAATACGTATTCAATGAGATATTGATGCCATATCCCATTCCGTTACAATCTAAAACTACCATTGCCGGAGTGATCTCCGCAATATCTCCTTTAATATATTCTATCATGGTTGTCTCCTTTGAAATTTTACAGTTCTTTGCAAAAATAGGACATCTATCTTTTAAATTATAAGTTCGGCAAGAATATTTTTAAATTATTAGGCCGGAGTAAACAAAAAAACGAGGCAAAATGTTTATTTTTGCAGCCAATTAACAGATAATAGTAAACTAAACCCAATAAAAGATGAGAAAAATAAGAGCGGCCGTGGTTGGATACGGTAACATTGGTCAGTATGTAGTGGAGGCTTTGGAAGCTGCTCCCGATTTTGAGATTGCAGGTATCGTCCGTCGTAGCGGTGCGGAAAACAAGCCTGCCGAGTTGGAAGCATACGCTGTTGTGAAAGATATAAAGGAATTGAAAGATGTGGATGTGGCTGTGCTGGCTACTCCGACCCGTAGCGTGGAAAAATATGCCAAAGAGATTCTGGCAATGGGTATCAATACGGTGGATAGTTTCGACATTCATACGCAGATCACTTCCCTGCGCCGTTCGTTGGACGAGTCGGCAAAGGCCGGTAAGGCTGTCGCTATTATTTCTGCCGGATGGGATCCGGGAAGCGACTCTGTAGTCCGTACGCTGCTGGAAGCCATCGCTCCGAAGGGCATTACTTATACCAATTTCGGTCCGGGACGCAGCATGGGGCATTCTGTAGCAGTCCGTGCCATTGACGGTGTGAAGGATGCTTTGTCCATGACTATTCCTGTGGGTACCGGTATCCATCGCCGCATGGTGTATGTGGAACTGGAGGAAGGTGCGGACTTCAAGACTGTGGAAGCTGCCATCAAGTCGGATCCTTATTTTGTAAATGACGAGACACATGTGAAACAAGTTCCATGTGTAGACGATTTGAATGACGTGGGTCATGGTGTCAATCTGGTTCGTAAAGGGGTGTCGGGCAAGACTCACAATCAGTTGTTCGAGTTTGATATGAAGATCAATAATCCGGCTCTTACCGCACAGGTACTGGTTTGCGTGGCACGCGCTTCCATGAAACAGCAGCCCGGATGTTATACCATGATTGAGGTTCCGGTAATTGACCTGTTGTGCGGTGACCGTGAGGAACTGATTGCGCACCTGGTATAAAGAGGTTTCCTCAAAAAGAACGATATTCTGAAAATCTCTTCTCCATTTTATTCCGGAGAAGAGATTTTTTTATTTCCTTTGTGCTCATAAACAAAGAAATAGAACAATGATAGCAAGTATTGTATGGGATGTGGATCCTATCTTATTTAAAGTAGGTAGTTGGGAAGTGCGTTGGTATGGGCTGATGTGGGGCCTTGGTTTCATATTAGCTTATGAAATAGTGAGCCGTTTATTCAAAAAAGAGAAGTATCCGGAAGACTGGGTGGACAAGCTTTTCGTCTATTGCATTGTCAGTACGGTCATTGGCGCCCGTCTGGGGCACTGTCTGTTTTATGAATGGGACTATTATGGCGCCCATCCTGTTGAGATATTCAAGATATGGAAAGGCGGGTTGGCAAGTCACGGAGGGGTGTTCGCCATCATTCTGGCTCTGATGTGGTATTCAAAAAAAGTAACCCGGAAAAGTGTGTGGTGGTTGTTCGACCGCATGATACCTGCTGTGGCGATTGTCTGCTTCTGTATACGTTTTGGTAATTTAATGAATTCCGAGATATTCGGATATCCCACCACGTTGCCTTGGGGCTTTGAATTCGTCCGTTCCCGGGAGTGGCATCAGCTGTATGAAGGTTTGCCTTGCCATCCTACCCAGATTTATGAAATGCTGTATTGCCTGGTTGCCGGCGTGACTGCCTGGGTGATGTACCATACATACCATTTGCAAAAAAGAGTGGGATTGATAACCGGAGTCAGTTTGCTCATCTTTTTCGGCTCCCGCTTTGCGCTGGAGTTTATGAAGAATCCGCAAGTTGCCGAAGAGGTGGATATGACTCTTAATATAGGGCAGTGGCTCAGTGTACCGCTGATTCTGCTGGGTGCGTATCTTATTGCCACCAGCCGTACCCGGAAAGAATAAGGTCATAATCAGACGTCTTCGGGGGACTAAAAGCTCTTCCGGTGAAAAAGACATTTGTAAGGAAGTGGGAATTCTGCATCGAAGTACAGAATCCCCGCTTCCTCTTTTTATAACATTTATTAAAAATAATGACTCCAATTCTTGGCGGATAAAGGCTTAATTTTTACTTTTGCCTGTAAATCATTTAATGTTAGAGTTTTAAATCAGGGGAATATGAAAAAGAGTCTTTCTATTTTGTTATTTGCAGTCTTGGCCTCCGGCTGCATGAAGCGTGAGAATTTATATGATGAGGAACGAGCGGCGGAAGAAGAAGCCAAAAAGAATTTTCCGGTTCAAAACATTGATCCTGAACAGGATTGGAACATGGGAACTTCTCGTTCTTTAAATGTGTCGGTAAATGAAAAGACCGGAGAAACTTATACAATCAAAGTATATGATGGTTATCCTTTTGCTGCGGGCGGAGCCTGTCTTCTGGCGAAGGAAGTGGTGAAGGATGGCGGAATGAAGACTATAAAGTTTGACGCGCCTGCCATATTGAAGCGTGTGTACGTCATGCGCCGGCTCACTTCGATTGATTATTATGTGAAAGCGGCTGATTTGAGAGACGGACAGTTTGAGGTCATTTTTGGAGAGTCTTTATCCGGTGCGGCCGGTGCTCGTTCCGTTGCAAAGGCGATGGCTTTCTCTCCCCGATATAGAGAATGTCCTGCCGGTGCGGAAGAAGTGGAAGAACAGGACTTGAAGAATCTGAATAAGGCTGGAAATTATGTCATTCGTACAGAGGTGACTGTTGATGAGGGCGTGAAAATAGGGAATGACGTTCATTTGTATATTGCAGAGGGCGGTGCTTTGGTCATGACGGGAACCGGAGGTCTGAGGATAGACGGAAAGAACTCATCCGTAAGCGTGCTGGAAGGGAGATTGGAAATACCGCGTGCTGATCTGGAAATGAATGGAAGTAATGGGAATAATGAAAATCCTCAGTTTTATTGCGGTGAAGAAGGCATTGTCAGCGTGGAGGATGTGGATTTGAAAGCATGCGTCTGGATGAACGACGGCATGTTTACAGCTTTAACGGATGATGGATTTGAGATGGGGCACGGTGTGCAGCTTCAGAATAACTGCCGTCTGGAAATAAAAAGCAAGAAAGGCGGCAAGGATGATATTCTAAGAACGGCGGCAGATAAGGGCGCTGCTTATTCAGTATTCAATAATCAAGGTTATGTAGTGGTGGACGGTGATGCAAGTTGGGAGAACATTTATGTAAACCTGGCGGGGGAAGGTGTTTTCCATATCAAGGGAGAGCTGGACTTGGAGGATAATGTGACATTTTCCGTCATAGGAGCGAATACTTTGATAAAAGCCGGTGAAATGGACTGGAGTGAGGAGGTCACTGTTTCAGAGGGCTCGTCATCTTTAAGAGTCGCATGCGGAGATATCGGTGATGAGGACAACCTGCCGGATCATGTGGAGATCGTCAATCCATTTTTGATAGATGAAGGTGAATGTACCGTGGCTCATGGAAATGCGGAGGAGGATGATAAGGATAAGCTGGCGGTGGCTACTTTCGGCTTTGAGGATATAATAGGCGGAACTACCGATTATGATTTTAACGATGTGGTGCTTCATGTTACCAATGTGATAGATAACAAGATAAAAGTGATATTGGTGGCGGCGGGAGCGACGAATGCGATCACGGTGCAGTATAGCTTGGACAATGGAGCGGGTTATACTGATTTGCTTTTCAATGGAGAACAGGAAGTTCATGCGGCTTTCGGAGTGCCCGTGACACAGATGAAGAATACAGACAGACCTGTCATAGATACAGATGCCGGTTTTCCGTCCTGCATGATCCCGGTTTCCGATAATGACTTTTCATTCGCCGCAAATGGAAGAATACGCATTCATGTGACGAACGAAGAAGGCAAATCGCATCTTGTCGAATCGCATACAGCGGCGGGCGGGGTGCCTTATGCCCTGTGTGTGCCGGTGGCATGGTCGTATCCGGTGGAACATCAGCGCATAGATGCTAAATTCCCCCAATTTGAAGAATGGGGGCAAGGCATCGGCTCTGAAGACTGGTATAAAACGGAGTTATGATTATGACAGACTATAGATAGGACGAAGAGGTATGAAAAAGAGTATCGTGTTATTATTGTGCCTGGCCGGCATGATATCTTGTTCAAAGAGAGAAGATTTGTTTGATAAGGCTAAAGTGGAGGAGGAGTCGAAAGAAAATTTTCCAGCTCAGGATATTGATCCTGATCATGATTGGAATATGACGTCGGTGGGAGCTTTGAAGGTTTCTGTCAATCAAGGTTCCGGTGAAGTTTATACGGTGAAAGTATATACAGCCAATCCGCTGAATGAGCAGAGCGGTGCCAGGCTGATGGCAAAACGAGAACAGGTAAAGGATGGTACTGTGCTGTCATTGACTTTTGATATGCCGAAAGCGACTGCTTTTGTCTATGTGTTGCTGGAAGATAAAATCTATAACCGTTCGGTGAAGATGGTTGATATGTCTGTCGCTGCTCCGCAAGTGTCATGGGGTGCAGCGGGACGAAGTGTCCGTAGCGCAAACGCTCTCTCCCGTAGTGTCATTTCATATACAGCTCCCACCGATGCTGATTTCTTTAATGATATACCTGCTGATGCTCAGCCTTATCCAACAACATGGACTGGAACACTAAATGGAAATTATTATCTTGAGAATTGTGAATTCAGCCAATTGCATGGTGGAACCACGGGTACTTATAACTTATTTATAAAAGGGACTGTTTCGTTAGGCTCCGATAGCTGGCCGGCCGGTACCACGGTGTATGTCCTTCCCGGCAGTACGCTGGAGATGAGTGGTAGCCTGAATCTGCTGGCCGGAACGGCGTTGTATATTTCCAGGGGTGGGACGCTGAATGTGACGAATATGCAGCTCACAGGTGGTGGCTATAGCCAATTATATAACAGAGGTACTGTTCTTGTATCGGGGACAGTGGAGGAAAATTCCAATGGCGATAATATCATTTATAATGATGGGAGCTTTGAAGCCTCTGTTGTAAATATAACCAATTCAACGACTTTTATAAATCTGTCGGAACTTAGAACCCGGCAGCTGGCCTTCTCAGCATCAGGCAGGCTGCTTAATGAATCAGGAGCCAAGGTGGTGGTAAGTGGTGAGACATCTTTGGCGAATCGCACGAATATTATCGAAAATAATGGCTCTTTTACAACGGCGTCACTTAAGGTGTCCGGTGGTATGCAACTTTATAATAATTGCCGGTTCACAGTAACAGGGGCGGCAATGTTAAGAGGGGATATCCAACAGGACGGACAGGCCTGCTTTGAAGCCGATGAGGTGAAAATGGATGGTATGACCATCAACCTGGGATCGGAGTCCATGTTTTATGTGAAGTCGGCAATGACATATAGTGGCGGACAAAGCAGGATTACCGGCGTGGGGGATAAATCGGCCCTGCTATGGGTGGATGCTGTCTGTCAGTGTGCCTGGAAGTCGGTAACTTACAGTGGCAACTTAAAAGTGGCGGTAAAAGGTCATACTCCGGAAAACACTCAGTGGAATATTTATTATATAGCGGAAGAAGCGGTGGAGATAATCGGTACAGAACAAGTAAAACTAGGGACGGCTAATGGCTGTGGTAACAGTTATACCACCGATAATGGCGGAACTTCCGCCGGTACTGATACTCCTTTAGTCTATACTTATGCTTTTGAGGATATCACCACCACAGCGGGTGACTATGACTTTAATGATGTGGTGCTGAAAGTGTCCGCCATACCAGTCGATGGAAAGATGGAAGTGCAGCTGGTTGCCGCAGGTGCGACAAAAAACTTGAAGGTGTTTTATGGAAATACGCCTTTGTTTGATGCCCGGGAAGTACATGCGGCCATGGGATGCGAGCCGGGGCAGATGGTTAATACGGGTGGCGTTAAAGGGGATATAGTGACGGATTGTTCAATCGTTTGGCCGGGGGATGGTACATTGGGCAACGCTGACTTTAAAATTCTTGATGTGGAAAATAACATGTACGTTTCTCTTCCCAAGTATTCCACTGCATCTATCCCTTATGCCATCGTTGTTCCTAAAGATTGGGATTATCCGGGTGAACGCCAGCGGGTAGACCATAAATATCCTCATTTTACGGATTGGGCGGAAGATATGACGCAAGAACCCGCCTGGTATGATTAAAAAGAGGGCGGTCCGAAATGCCTGTGAGGTATGGTAAATCCAGACCGGTGGTTTGCATGATCTAACAATAAAGGAGCGTTTTGTTCTCCGGACAACTTCCGGAAGTGTCCTTGATGTATCGGCCTTTCTCACCGGAAAGTTGGAGGCGAAAATGCCCTCATGCCCTCACTTTTGTTCCAACTTGTTTATAATGAACTGCTTATAAATGGTGGTAGCATCTATATTAGTGAGGGCATTGCCCTCACTTGCCCTCACTAATATAGATACATATTCCTGTGTAATGCGCTTGTTTTCAGTTATATATGCTTCTTTTTATAGGCTGTTCCGGTTTGATGTAAAGCAGAGCGTTTTCAGGCTTTTTCCTTGTAAAATGTGCGCATTGAAGGGTTTGTACCTTCACGGGATATGATTCTCCGGTAGCGGTAAAAAGACCATGACGTTTTTAAAAAAGGCCAAGACGTTTTTAAAAAAGCTCAAGGTCTTTAAAAAAAAGCTCTTGATCTTTTTTGAGAACGACTTGATCTTTCAGTCATTATTCACATACGTATGCATAGGCCTACACATACGTATGTGTAGCTCTTTACGGACGTACGTGAAAAAGCGTGCTTTCTGACACGCAGGATGTTTACGAAAAATGTTACATAATCCATCACTTTTGTTGCAATGAAACAAAAATGCCGGCAACTGTAACAAATGTTTTATAGAGGTTGCCGGCTGTCCCCTACTTTTGCTTCAGAAAAACTTCTAAAAACATGTAATGCTATGAATAAAAATCAGCAAAAGAACCGGATGGGCGCGGTCATTATTTTACTTGCCGCCGCTTGCTTGAATGGTTATGCACAACAAGATTCTACCCAACAAGTGGCCTCTAATTCGAAAGAGGAAGGTAACCGCAATGTCATGTTGAATGCGGCTAGCGCCAATGGCCCTCGTGAAATCTCTATCGGTCTGCCCGGTGGTGATGTGAATGTACTCGAAAATGGTCTTCCTGTAGTATATAATTCGAATCCTCATAATGTAAACACGCATTGGCGCGGAGACAGTAGCTTGGGACATACCGGATTGCTGAAGATTTCCGAAACAGCGATTACTACCGGTAATATAGGTTATGCTGTCAATTCATTTACGGAACTCGGCTTGAATAAAGAGAAGAAAATGAATGGCGTGCTGAACTACAGCACCAATCATTTCGGTAAACAGCAATTTGACTTCAATCTGAATGGAAGCATCGGAAAAGATTGGTTTTACAGCGGCAGTATCTATCAGAATTTTGATCCGGGATCGTTCAAACTACGTTTTGCGCAATATCAGGACCGGACTCAGATCTATAAGTTTGCTTTGACCAAGTTCTACAATGAAGGACATGGACAGCTCTCTGCCATCTACCATTACAGCAACAGCCATTGGTTGTCCAATGCTACTACCGGTGCACCATTTATTTATGTAGGCGATGGGAGTGTGAAGGAAATTCCCGGTTTCGGACTGGGGACTTCTTCTTATCTGCCCAATGTATCGGATATGGTTTATATGGACATGCGTACCGGCGAGATGAAAAAGATCAGTCTGTATGATGCTACGGCCAGCAAAGGAAACCAGTTGACGGTTCTGAACCGTTACCGGTGGGATAACGGGTTGGAATGGAAAATCAATATGAAGTATGACCATGCTTTGGGCTCCTATCTGTACCAGACTCCGATGTCTATGGAGCAGAAAGTATGGGCCGACGGCTATAGTACCAAAGGACTGGATGGAGCATTGAATCCTTATGAAGGATATGTACAGAGCCGCATGTCCTGTTTCAACCGGGGGAATATAGATGAGTTCTTCTTTACCACCGAGTTGTCGCGGAAGTATGATAATATGACTTGGCGTGTGGGAGTGAACGAATGGTATTATGATGTGGACTATGCTTCGAATACTACCATGTACGACCATACGGTAGAGGAATATCCCCAAATGTTGTACAGCGCCGATACGAAGGATATTCATCATTATGGAAACACTCCTTATTATAATCTGAACCAGAATGCTTCCGAATATTACAAAGGACATGAAAACAAACTGGCTCTTTATGCTACTCACGATTGGGATATCACTGATCAATGGAATGTGTATTATGGTGCACGCTTCGAGTACCAGCGTCTGGCAGGAAAGAACCTGGCGGTATATAATGCCGAAGGCAATCCGGTAGGCCGCTTTGCCGGTTATCATATCGGGGCAGTTGCAGACGATGGTACGAAGATAGCTCCCCGTTATTTCAGTTACAACTGGCTGAACATGGCTTTCACGGCTGCCGCCACTTATAAAATGACAAAGCAGTTTGGCTTTACCGCCGATTTCACCTACAATACCCAGCGTCCGAATATGTCGAACTTTGCTCCTGCCGAGATGCCGAATGTGGATAAGATTACGATTCCTTTGGGGCGTGCGGGTATTTATTTCAATAATGATTGGATTAGTCTGACCTCATTATTCAGTTACATTGCCAAGACTAACAACAACTCTACCTTGAATCTGATTAATCCGAATAATGATAAGGATATTAAGGCGGCTGCATTGAGTTATGATATTGAAACAATAGGATGGACGACGGATGCAGTTTTGAAACCTTTCGAAGGATTTGATTTCCATTTTCTCTTTACTTACCAAAGTCCGAAGTATAAGAAGTATGAAACGGGAGTGACCTTTAGTGACGGGACAACATCGGGGATTAATGCCACCGGCAATATCGTAACTGAAATTCCGAAGGTGCTGATAGAGCTGGACCCTAGTTACAACATTACTAAAGATTTGAAGGTATGGGCCAGTTTCCGTTACTTCAGCAAAACGTATGCGAATATCAAGAATGCTTATTACTTCAATGGTCGTTGGGAAACATTCGGTGGAATTAACTGGAATATGAACAAACATCTGTCCTTAAGCGGAACTGTGATAAACTTCTTGAACCAGACCGGTGCTAAAGGCAGCATCTCGGGGGCGGAATTGGTTGATAAGGAAAATGCGGCGGCATATAACGGCGCATGGATGGCAGGTAGCTATATCCGTCCGTTCACAGTAGAATTTGCGGCGAAAATAACATTCTGATTCAAGAGGTATTTAATTCTTCTTTATGGTGGAAAAGTAACATTTATACATAAGAATGAAACAAATGTTTCAGCCGGTAAGGCAGGTTTCCGTTAACTTTGCCAATAACAAAAAACAATCAAATAAAACTTTTAATATCCTATACTCCATGAAAACAAATCTTGTTAACCTTGTATTAGGTTTAGCCTTTACAGGAGGCGCTGTTTCTTGTCAGTCACAAAAAAATGACCTGGTTTTCGAACATCAGGGAGATACGGTGACAATCGTACATATTGCCCGTCCCGCTAACTATTTGTTGCTTCCGATTCAGGAGAGCAGCAAGGAAGGGCAGGTAAAACTGGATACAGGGAGCCCCGCAGATATTGATATGGATGTGCGTCTGGCTACAGACCGCGTTGAATATTATGTCCCGTTTGCCTTGCCTCAGGGAAGTGAGGAAGCTACTGTCATTATAAAGAAGGTGGCGGCAGATGCGCTGTGCTGGGACAGCATCCGGGTTTCGGATACATTTGATACAACAAACAGAGACAAGTTCCGTCCGGTTTATCATCACACTCCGCTTTATGGCTGGATGAATGATGCCAACGGACTGGTTTATAAAGACGGTGAATATCACCTTTATTTTCAATATAATCCATACGGCTCCGTATGGGGAAATATGCACTGGGGACATTCCGTGAGCAAGGATTTGGTTCATTGGGAGCATCTTGACCCGGCGATTGCCCGTGATACATTGGGACATATCTTCTCGGGGAGTGCCATTGTGGATAAAGAGAACAGCGCAGGCTACGGTGAAAATACAATAGTCGCTTTTTATACTTCGCATCGTAATATATCCGGTGGGCAGAGCCAGGTGCAAAGTATGGCATACAGTACGGACAACGGGCGTACTTATACGAAGTATGAACAGAATCCGGTTCTTACTCCGTTTGACGGATTACAGAATTTCCGTGACCCGAAAGTCTTTTGGTATGAGCCCGAACAGAAATGGATTATGATTGTCAGTGCGGACAAGAATATGCGTTTTTATTCGTCTGCCAACTTGAAGCAATGGGAATACATGAGTGAGTTTGGAGAAGGATTTGGCCCTCAGCCTAATCAGTTCGAATGTCCGGATTTCATCCAACTGCCTGTGGACGGTGACCGGACCAGGATGAAATGGGTGATGATTGTCAATATCAATCCGGGCTTTGTCTATGGAGGCAGTGGTACGATGTATTTTACAGGCGACTTTGACGGGCATCAGTTTGTATGTGATACGAAACCCGAGGTGGTGAAGTGGCTCGACTGGGGAAAAGACCATTATGCTACTGTTTGTTTCTCGAATACCGGCGACCGTGTCATTGCCGTACCTTGGATGAGCAACTGGCAATATGCTAACTATACTCCTATACAACAGTTCCGTAGTGCCAATGCTTTGCCACGTGAATTGAGCCTGTATACAGGTGAGGACAAGCAGCTTTATCTGAGTGCCGCACCGGTAAAAGAAACGGAGAACTTGCGGAAGGATTCTAAAAAACTGGATGATTTTACCGTAAATGGCGAGAAGCGTTTAGATACACTTTTTGAAAACAACGACGGCGCTTTTGAACTGGAATTGCAATGGGTGTCGGCTGGTAAAGAAGCTGGTTTTGAATTGCTGAACAGTTTGGGTGAGAAGGTGAAGATTTATCTGGATGCTTCGGAGGGACGTGTGGTAATGGACCGTGCGGAAAGCGGTATTGTAGACTTTGGCAAGAAGGTAAAGCCGCATGATTTGGATACCGAAGAGAGTTATGCTCGGTATAAAGAAGTGACGGTGAACTATAAAAATGATTTTGCTTTGGGTACTTGGGCTCCGATAAACACCGCGAAAGAACATAAGGTTCAAGTGTTTGTGGATAATGGAAGTGTGGAGTTGTTTGTTGACGGTGGCCGCATTGCCATGACTAATCTGGTATTCCCGAATGAACCTTATAACTCTTTGCGTTTTTATAGTGAAGGAGGAGAAATGAAGATTTCAAATTTCACAATATATAAGTTAGGTTTGTAAACTAAGTATAAAGCCATGAATAACAATAAAAATCTGTATGCCAAATTAATTCCGGTGATGCTGTGTTTCTTCGCCATGGGATTTGTAGACCTGGTGGGGATTGCATCGAATTATGTAAAAGCGGATCTGGACTTGACAGACTCTCAAGCCAATGTCTTTCCTTCCTTGGTCTTCTTCTGGTTCCTGATTTTCTCCGTACCTACAGGAATTCTGATGAATAAGATAGGGCGTAAGAAGACAGTTCTTCTGAGTCTGATGGTCACTTTTGCCTCTTTGCTGATCCCTATATTTGGTGACGGCTATACGCTTATGTTGATTTCTTTCTCTTTACTGGGTATCGGTAATGCGTTGATGCAAACCTCTTTGAATCCGTTGCTGAGTAATATTATTGCGGGGGAAAAGTTGGCAAGTACATTGACTTTCGGCCAGTTTGTAAAAGCTATTGCTTCCTTTCTTGCCCCTTACATTGCCATGTGGGGAGCGATGCAGGCTGTTCCTACTTTCGGGCTTGGCTGGCGGGTATTATTTCCTGTTTATATGGTGATAGCCGTTTTTGCCATCGTGTTGTTGGGGCTGACCCCTATTGAGGAAGAGAAACCCGATAAAGCGTCCGGCTTCAAAGCTTGCTTTTCCTTGTTGGGAAAACCGTTTATTCTTTTGTCTTTCATCGGCATCATGTGCCATGTCGGCATTGATGTCGGTACGAATACAACGGCTCCTAAAATCTTGATGGAGCGTTTGGATATGACATTGGCTGAGGCCGGTTTTGCCACAAGTCTTTATTTTATTTTCCGTACGGTGGGTTGCTTCCTTGGAGCCTTTATCTTGCAAAAGGCTTCTGCAAAGTCTTTCTTTGCTCTCAGTGTCGTGTGCATGTTGCTGGCAATGGTGGGATTATTTATATTCCATTCGGAAACAATTATTTATATTTGCATTGCCCTGATTGGTTTCGGTAACTCCAATGTGTTCTCCATTATCTTTTCGCAGGCACTGTTTGCCCTGCCCGAAAAGAAAAATGAAGTTTCCGGATTGATGATTATGGGGCTGTTCGGCGGTACGGTATTTCCTTTGGCTATGGGAGTTGCCGGTGATGCCATGGGGCAGAGTGGCGCTGTGGCGGTGATGACTGTCGGAGTTATCTATTTGTTGATGTATACCTTGAAAATAAAGAAATGATTTTAATTGTAAACAGTAAATAATATCATGAATCAAATCATCGTAGGAATGGGTGAGGCACTATGGGATGTGCTGCCCGAAGGAAAGAAAATTGGTGGTGCTCCGGCAAACTTCGCTTATCATGTGTCACAATTCGGTTTTGACAGCCGGGTGGTCAGTGCGATTGGCGATGACAAGCTGGGTAATGAGATACTTGAGAATTTTGATGGTAAGAACTTGAAGTATCAGATAGAGAAAGTGCCTTATCCCACAGGAACCGTACAGGTGGAACTGGACCCTGATGGGGTACCTATGTATGATATAAAAGAAGGAGTGGCTTGGGATAATATACCTTTTACACCTGCTTTGGAAGAGTTGGCAAAGAATACCCGTTCCGTATGTTTCGGTTCGTTGGCACAGCGTAGCGTGGTTTCAAGGGAAACAATCAACCGTTTTCTGGATGTGATGCCCGAAGGAGAAGGACAATGTAAAATTTTCGATGTGAATTTGCGGCAAGGCTTCTATACGAAGGAGATTCTTTGCAACTCGATGAAAAAATGTAATATCTTAAAGATAAATGACGAGGAGCTGGTCACAGTGAGCCGTATGTTCGGTTATCCCGGCATAGACTTGCAGGATAAATGCTGGATTCTGTTGGCGAAATATAATCTGAAGATGTTGATTTTAACGTGTGGTGTCAATGGCAGTTATGTCTTTACTCCGGGTGAGATTTCATTTGTAGAGACTCCGAAAGTGGAGGTGGCCGATACGGTAGGTGCGGGCGATTCGTTCACGGCGACTTTTGTAGCTGCTATATTGAAAGGAAAGCCGGTTGCCGAGGCGCATAAACTGGCTGTCGAGGTTTCTGCATACGTGTGTACGCAGAATGGGGCTATGCCTGAGTTGCCGGCCCGTTTAAAGAATGAGTTGATTTAAATGAATGATTGCGGATAATCATTCAAATTTGATTGGAAATCATATCGTCTGAGGCTGTATCGCGAAGAATCAGTAAATACAAAGTAGATGTAATCAGGTTCTTCGCGATGTCCTTTTTTTACTTTCTCTTGCAGATGTTTGTTTTATTAGCGGTTACCTTTTATCTTTGTTATCTATAAATACCTTGAGGAACATGAAAAAACATCTTTTGTTTTTGATTTTATGCCTTATGGGAATTCTGACATCGTGCAGTCAGAAACATACGCGCTATTACATTGGTGTCTCACAATGTAGTGATGACGAATGGCGGCATAAAATGAATCATGAAATTGTACGTGAAGCCTTATTTTATGAGGGGGTGGAGGTGGAGATCCGTACTGCGAAAGATAATAACTGGAATCAGATAGAAGATATCAACTATTTTATTGACAGGAAAGTTGATTTATTGATTGTCGCTCCGAATGAGGCGGCGGCTGTCACTCCTGTTGTGGAGAAGGCATACGGGCTGGGAATACCTGTTGTGGTCATTGATCGTAAGATTCTGTCGGATCGTTATACGGCTTTTGTGGGAGCTGATAATTGTGAGATTGGCAAAGATGTAGGACAGTACATTGTGAACCGTTTGGGTGGAAAAGGGAAGATCTTGGAGATAACGGGACTGGAAGGTTCCACTCCGGCTATGGAGCGGCATAAAGGACTGGCGGATGCCTTGAAGGAAGAGCCTGGAATAGAAATTGCCGCCAGCGTGGACGGAGCCTGGCTGCAAAGTGTGGCTGGGGAGAAAATGGACTCCATGCTTCAAGACAATAAGGACATAAAGCTGGTTTTTGCCCAAAATGACCGTATGGCTGTCGGGGCTTATTTGTCGGCCCGGCAACGACAGTTGGAAAAGGAAATGTTGTTTGTCGGTATTGATGCGCTGCCCGGCAAGGGGTATGGAGTGGAGCAGGTACTGGAAGGGGTGTTGGATGCCACCTTTATTTATCCTACCGGAGGAGATAAGGTGATGCAGGTGGCGATGGATATTTTGGAGAAGCGTCCGTATGAGCGGGATACTAAGTTATCAACAGCCCTTGTTGATAAAACGAATGCCCGTGTCATGCAGTTGCAGACAGACCACATTGCCGAACAGGACGGAAAGATAGAACACCTGAATAATCAGGTGGACGAATATTGGTCAAGATACTCTGCCCAGACCATGTTTCTGTATGCATGTTTGATTATCCTGTTACTGTTTGCTGCTTTATTGGCGATCATTGTCCGTGCGTATTGGACAAAGAACCGGATGAACCTGGAGTTATCCCGTCAAAAGAAACAATTGGAGGACCAACGCGACCAACTGATCACCCTTTCCAAGCAGTTGGAAGAGGCGACTCATGCCAAACTGGTCTTCTTTACGAATGTTTCTCATGATTTCCGTACTCCGCTTACTTTGGTTGCCGACCCGGTGGAACAGCTTTTAGAGGATAAAAACTTGACCTCTAAGCAACAATCCTTATTGAAAGTGGTACATAAGAATGTAAATATTCTGCTGAGGCTGGTCAACCAGATTCTTGATTTCCGGAAGTATGAAAATGGTAAATTGGAGTTGGTGAGAACCAATATGGACCTGCGGGCGCAATTGCAGGAATGGAGTCATGCATTTCAAACATTGGCTTTGAGAAAGCATATCCATTTTGTTCTGGACGTGAATGATGACCGGACAGACTATCTGATGGCGCTGGATGCCGAAAAGATGGAACGTGTCTATTTTAATTTATTATCCAATGCGTTTAAGTTTACCCCGGAGAATGGAACTATCACTGTCACACTTTCTACTTTAGTAAAGGAGGAAAATAGAAGATATGCCCGTCTGGTAGTTGCTGATACCGGTTCGGGAATCTCTGCCCAGCACATCCGCCATATTTTCGACCGTTTTTATCAGATGGATGTGAACCATGCGGGCTCAGGTATTGGTCTTGCTTTGGCAAAGGCTTTTGTCGAGCTGCACGGCGGGGTGATAACGGTGGACAGTGCGGAAGGAAAAGGGACTGTGTTTACGGTGGATATTCCTATGGAGGTCATGGAGGCCGTAGATCTGATGCAGGAGCCGCACACTACACAGCCGACGGTGGTGGAGGAACTGGAGGAGAAGGAAACAGAAGAGCGGCTCCCGGATGAGCATAAGGAATGTATCTTGATCATTGACGATAATGCGGATGTACGCGGCTATGTGAAATCATTACTAAAAGAGGAATATACAGTGATAGAGGCTGCCGACGGACATGCCGGATTAAAGAAAGCGATGAAATATGTGCCCGATGCCATTATCTGTGATGTGATGATGCCGGTGATGGACGGACTGGAATGTTGCAGGATGTTGAAAATGGAATTACAGACTTCTCATATTCCGGTGATGTTGCTTACTGCTTGTTCATTGGATGAACAGCGGATACAGGGATTTGAATGTGGAGCGGATTCTTATATTTCCAAACCTTTTAATTCCAAATTGTTGCTGGTGCGTCTTCGGAATCTGATTGATAACCACAAGCGGTTGAAACACTTCTTCGGGGATAAGACTACTTTGGCTAAAGAGTCTGTAAGCGAAGTGGATAAAGGATTTGTAGACCGTTTCAGAGGGTTGATAGAAGAAAACTTGTCGGATGCTGAGTTAAGTGTGGAAGAATTAGGCAGTAGGATGGGATTAAGCAGGGTGCAGCTTTATCGTAAGATCAAGGCGCTTACTAACTATTCTCCCAATGAATTGGTGCGTATTGCCAGATTAAAGAAAGCAGCTTCTTTGCTGGCTTCTTCGGAGAAAACTATATCTGAGATAACGTATGAGGTGGGTTTTACTTCTCCTTCTTATTTTACCAAGTGTTATAAAGAATATTTCGGAGAAAGTCCTACGGATTTCTTGAAACGCAGAGGATAATTGCAGGGACGGATACGCAAGTCCGCCCCTGCAGGGGGTACTTTAAATCAGTGTGGATAAATCTTTCTCGGCTACAAAAGAGAGATTATTTAAAATAATCACTTCTCTTGCTCTGTCCGGATTGTCTGTCCGGAAAATCAGGATGCCTTTATTTCCCAACAGGAAGGAATACAGATAAGTGATACCTATTTTGGCTTCACTGAAAATGGTGATGGCGTCTGCCGCCCGTCCCGGCTGATTGTCCAGTGTGATGGCGAACACATCGGAGAGCGCCACGGAGATTCCCGCCTCTTTCAGCGTTTCGTATGCGCGTTTGGGCTCCGAGCAGATGATACGGTAAATGCCATACTCCACCGTATCGGCGATGGTGGAGGCAATCAGTTGTATGCCTGCTTCTTTCAATAAGTTCAATACTTTCTGTAGTGTCCCCGATTTGTTTTCGATGAAGACGGATAATTGTTGTATAGTCATAAACTTATTTTTTTAAAAGGTTTTACGTAAGTCTTTCACACGGACGGCTTTACCTTCTGATTTAGGCAGCGTTCCTTTGGGCACCAGTTTCACACGCGGTGTAACTAAGATCTCGTCTTTCAGCTGGCGGGTGATTTCCCGGGTCAATGATTGCAGGCGTCCGTAGTCGTCGGTGAACAGCTGGCTCAATTCCACTTCTACGGTCATTTCATCATTTGATTCGGCGGTTTCGAGTGTAATCAGATAGTCACTGCCCAATTCCTTGAATTGTAATAAGATCGTTTCAATTTGAATGGGGAAGATATTGACACCCTTCAGGATGATCATATCGTCGCTGCGTCCTTTCATTCTGTCCAGACGTTTGTGATGGCGGCCGCAAGGGCATTCACCCGGCAGAATACGGGTAAGATCACGGGTACGGTATCTCAATAACGGCATCGCTTCACGGTTGATGGTGGTCAGTACCAGTTCGCCCACTTCACCCTCGGGCACCGGTTCCAGGGTGTCGGGGTTGATAATTTCCACGATATAATAGTCTTCCCATATATGCAATCCGTTTTGTTCCTGACATTCAAAAGCCACACCGGGACCGCACATTTCGGACATGCCGAAAGAGTTGTAGGCTTTCACGCCCAGCATATCTTCGATGCGGCGGCGTTGCTCCTCGGAATGAGGTTCCGCCCCTATGATCAATGTCCTCAATTTGGTGTCACGACGCGGGTCAATTCCCATTTCCTGCATTACCTCGTACATGCGGGCTGCGTAACTGGGAATGGCGTGCAAAGCAGTGGTCCCGAAATCGGAGATGAATTTCAACTGGCGTTTGGTGTTTCCGGCAGCAGCGGGTACGGTCAGCATTCCCAGTCTTTCGGCACCGTATTGAAAGCCCAGTCCGCCGGTGAACATACCATAGCCGGAAGAGTTCTGGAAAATGTCTCCCGGGCGTAATCCCACCATGTAGAGGCATCGGGCTACTGCGTTGGCCCATTCGTCAAGGTCTTTCTGGGTATGCAGAATGACAGTGGGGTTTCCGGTCGTTCCGCTGGATGAGTGAAGGCGGACTGTTTTTTCCAAAGGTACGGAGGCTAGTCCGAAAGGATAAGTGTCGCGTAAATCTTGTTTGGTGGTAAACGGGATTTTCTGCAAATCATCCAGAGAACGGATGTCTTCCGGACTCAGATGATTCTCGGCAAATCGTTGTTTATAGAAAGGAGAATTCATGCAATGACGGACTGTCTTTTGCAGGCGTTCCAATTGCAATCTCTCAATTTCCGGCCGTGTCAGAGTCTCTAACTCTTTGTGTAAATACATAGCATTTTCTGTTTAGTTGGTTATTAGTCCGACAAAAATAGAAAAAAATATAATGCGGTTGGGAATAAGCTGACAAAATATGTATCTTTGAAGGATTTTAATTTGAAAATGTGATGAAAAAGACATTCTTTATAATAGGTATGCTGTTGTGTGGGCTGTCATTGTATGCCCAGGATATGAAAACTCTCTTTATTGCCATGCCCGATTCGGTGGCTCCTTTATTGACCAAGGTAAACCGGGAGGATTGTGTGGACTTTCTGGCAAGCAATATGAAGGCGGAAGTGAAAAACCGTTTTGGTAAAGTGTCCGAACTGAAGAGGCTGACGGATGATTATTTGTTCCTGCAAACCACCGGAAGCAGTTCTATGGAAATGAAGCTGTTGCCCTTGAATGATTCCGTAAAGGTGATTTGTGTCGTGAATACTGTTTGCGGTCCGGCCTGTGATAGTGAGGTTCGTTTTTATAATACGGGCTGGCAGCAGCTGGCGAAGGAGGATTTTATCCAGCTTCCCTCTGCCGGGGCTTTTTATCTGCCGGTGGATACGCTGGCCGATGAGGCTTATGCCGCGATTAGAGAGAAGGCGGATATGGAATTGGTGAAAGCCACTTTGTCGGAAGACAAACCGATTATTTCTTTTACTTATACCACTCCGGATTATCTGGCAAAGACGGAACGGGAAAAATTGGTAGTGTATATCAGGAAAGAACCTGTGGTATATGAATGGAAGGAAGGAAAGTACAGGGATACCTCTTTATAATAGAAGCGGATACAGGTGTTTCAAAATAAAAGGCTGCAAACTTTATTGAGTTTGCAGCCTTTTATTTTGAAACTTATGGATAAGTTACAAATTACTTTTTCATACGGTTACCGTAGCGGCTCATGAACTTGTCAACACGACCAGCTGTATCCACCAATTTAGATTTACCGGTGTAGAACGGGTGTGATGTGTTAGAGATTTCCAGTTTTACCAACGGGTAAGTTTCACCTTCGAATTCGATGGTTTCTTTTGTGTTACAAGTTGAACGTGACAAAAATACATCACCGTTTGACATGTCTTTGAATACTACGGGACGATAGTTTTCAGGATGAATACCTTTTTTCATTTCTGTATGTTATTTTATTGTTATTATTTTACTTGTTTGGTAAACAATATTGGGTGTAATGGTCCATTTTCGGACTGCAAAGATACTGCTTTTCTTTGAAATAGAAAAAACTTCGGGCTATTTTTTCTTCTAAAAGCCTTATTTTCTTCTTTTATAGTATTGTAAGGTGGACATTACAATATAATCAGTTTGTACGTTTAAGTGAGGAAAATAGTTAATAAAATCATTTTTTATGAGATATTTTTGGTGTGAACTTGCCATAGTTAGCGCATTTATGATTACTTTTGCGGTGGAATTTAATTCACTAACAATTATAAATATTAGAACAATGGTTAATTACAAAGATTTAGGTCTGGTAAACACTAGAGATATGTTTGCTAAGGCTATCAAAGGTGGATATGCAATTCCTGCATTCAACTTCAACAATATGGAACAGATGCAGGCTATCATCAAAGCTGCGGTAGAAACAAAATCTCCGGTTATTTTGCAAGTTTCAAAAGGTGCTCGTCAGTATGCCAACGCTACTTTGTTGCGTTACATGGCTCAGGGTGCTGTGGAATATGCAAAAGAATTAGGTTGTGCAAAACCTGAAATCGTTCTTCATCTGGACCACGGAGATACTTTCGAAACTTGCAAGAGCTGTATCGACTCAGGTTTCTCTTCTGTAATGATCGACGGTTCTCACCTGCCTTACGAGGAAAACGTAGCGTTGACAAAGAAGGTAGTTGAATACGCTCATCAGTTTGATGTAACTGTAGAAGGTGAATTGGGTGTATTGGCCGGTGTGGAAGATGAAGTTTCTTCTGACCATCATACTTATACTGATCCTGAAGAAGTAATTGATTTCGCTACTCGTACAGGTTGCGATTCATTGGCTATCTCTATCGGTACTTCTCACGGTGCATACAAATTCACTCCGGAACAGTGCCACATTGATCCTGCCACAGGTCGCATGGTTCCTCCTCCTTTGGCATTCGAAGTATTGGATGCTGTAATGGAAAAACTTCCGGGATTCCCTATCGTTCTTCACGGTTCTTCATCAGTTCCTCAGGAAGAAGTTGAGACAATCAACCAGTATGGCGGTGCATTGAAGGCTGCTATCGGTATTCCTGAAGAAGAATTGCGCAAGGCTGCCAAGTCTGCTGTTTGCAAAATCAACATTGACTCAGACTCTCGTCTGGCTATGACTGCTGCTGTCCGCAAAGTGTTTGCTGAAAAACCGGCTGAATTCGACCCTCGCAAGTACTTGGGCCCGGCTCGTGACAACATGGAAAAACTGTACAAGCACAAAATTATCAACGTGCTGGGTTCAGACAATAAACTGGCTGAATAATTAGTTCATCCGATATAAAAAGGAAAAGCTGCTTTCTTGATGGAAGGCAGCTTTTTTATTTTAAGACTGATTCCGATATTGGAGGGGGGATTTGCCGGTATGCTTTTTGAAATAGCGGCCAAAAAAAGATTGGTCGGGGAAAGACAGGTGGTTGGAGATTTCCTGAATGCTCAGGGAGGTGGATTTTAGTAATGCTTTAATCTCAAGAATCACATGCCGGTCGATAATGCTTTTGGCTGTGTCACCGGATACGTTTTGCACGATTGTGGAAAGATAACGGGGAGTGATGAACAGTTCGGCGGCATAAAAGGAAACTTCTCGTTGGGTGGCGCAATGTTTATGGATCAGCTGGATGAAACGTTTGAAGATCTCTTCCTGACGGCTGATTCCTTCGGGTTTCTTTTGGAGAAACAGGTGCTGGGTCTTGTCATAGAAGTCCAGAATAAAGCTTTGAATGAAATTTTTGAAGATCTGAATGCGGAAACTGTTGTCCCTGTCCTCATAAAGATCTTTCATGGCCAGGCTGAGCCCGATGAATGGTTGTACACGTTCTTCGGGGATGACAATGCATGGATGCTCTTTCAGGAAATGAAAGAAGGAGGGATCCAGACGTGAGGTGATTTCCCGGAAAAGGGTGTCGGAGAAGACAATATAGGAAACGGTAAAATCATGGCTGGCATAGGTGCAATTGAAGATACTGCCGGGAAGAAGAAGAAGTTGGGTGTTCTCCGTCACTTCGTATGCCTGCAGATCAATTTCTATGTGGGCTTTCCCGCTACGGCAATGGCAAATGGACGCATCTGCCAGCTTTATAATCTGATTGGAACATATATCCATATCATCTATCCCGGTGATAAACGGTTCATTTTCTGGTAAACTCAATACTTTCATGTTTGTTCTTATTTTGACGTAAAATTAACTATTTTTTTTGTTATAGCAAGAAATATGTTCCGAATTTGAACAATGGCGGCTAATAATTGAATGGGTTGGCTTGAGAAATTCCATCTACCTTTGCGTCCGAATTTAAAAAGATTGGAATATGATGACATTGAACAGAAAATGGATGCGACTAATGGTATTAGTTGGTTGTGCTGCTTTGACAGCCTCGTGTAAACAGGCGCCTGCAGCACAAATGGAGGCGGAGTATGCGGTATTGAAGGTGTCGCCGTCGGATAAGGTCTTGTTTACCACTTATTCGGCTACCATCCGCGGACGGCAGGATATTGATATTTATCCGCAAGTTTCCGGTTTCCTGACCAGACTTTGTGTGGAGGAGGGGCAGTCGGTACGTAAGGGACAAATCTTGTTTATGATTGATCAGGTACCTTATAAGGCGGCATTGGAAACGGCTGTGGCCAATGTGGAATCGGCGAAAGCCGGACTGGCAACAGCTCAGTTGATATACGACAGCAAAAAAGAATTGTTTGCAAAGAAAGTAGTTTCTGAATTTGATTTGAAGACAGCGGAAAACTCATGGCTCACCGCCAAGGCTCAGTTGGTCCAGGCCAAAGCGCAGGAAGTGAGTGCCCGCAATAATCTTTCGTACACCGAAGTGAAAAGCCCCTCGGACGGGGTGATCGGCACTTTGCCTTACCGGGTAGGGGCATTGGTCAGCGCCGGCCTGCCACAACCGTTGACTACGGTTTCTGACAATTCGGATATGTATGTCTATTTTTCGATGACTGAGAATCAATTGTTGGCTCTGACCCGTCAGTATGGTTCCAAAGCGGAGGCGTTGAAAAATATGCCGGAAGTGGAACTGCAATTGAACGACAAGTCCATGTATGGTGAAAAGGGACGTGTTGAAACCATCAGTGGGGTGGTGGACCGCAATACGGGGACCGCAAGCTTGCGTGCCGTATTCCCGAATAAGAATGGATTACTGTATAGCGGAACATCGGGAAATGTGATCCTTCCGGTTACGATGAAAGGAAGTTTGGTTATTCCGCAGGCTACAACTTTTGAAATTCAGGATATTACATACGTCTATAAACTGGTGGATGGCAAGGCGCAGTCGGCTCCTGTCAGTGTGACTCGTGTAAATGGAGGTCAGGAATATATCGTGAACGATGGATTGAAAGAGGGAGATATCATTGTCGCAGAAGGCGTAGGCTTGCTGCGTGAAGGTACTCCGGTTAAAGTAAAACAAAACTAAGAAGAAAATGAATTTAAGAACCTTTATAGAACGCCCCATCCTGTCGGCCGTTATTTCTATTTCGATAGTGGTAGTGGGGATCATCGGGTTGTTCACTTTACCCGTCGAGCAATATCCGGACATCGCTCCGCCTACCATTCAGGTGAACACTTCTTATTTCGGTGCCAGTGCGGAAACTCTTCAGAAGAGTGTTATCGCCCCGCTGGAGGAAGCGATTAACGGTGTGGAAAACATGACTTATATGACCTCTACCGCTTCAAATGCCGGAGTAGTGGACATCACTGTGTATTTTAAACAAGGGACAGATCCTGATATGGCGGCTGTTAATGTGCAAAACCGTGTATCCAAGGCAACCGGACAGCTTCCTGCCGAAGTGACCCGGGTGGGCGTGACCACCTCGAAGCGGCAGACCAGTATCTTGCAGATGTTCTCACTGTATAGTCCGGATGATTCGTATGATGAGAAATTCTTGTCCAACTATATCAGTATCAATCTGAAACCTGCTGTTCTCCGTATCCAGGGGGTGGGTGATATGATGATTATGGGGGGTGATTACAGTATGCGTATCTGGATGAAACCTGATGTGATGGCCCAGTATAAATTGATTCCGTCGGATGTGGCACAGGTGCTGGCTGAACAGAATATTGAATCGGCTACCGGTTCATTCGGTGAAAACTCTGATGAGACTTACCAATATACCATGAAGTACAAAGGCCGTCTGATTACTCCGGAAGAGTTTGGGGATATTGTGATCCGTTCTTCGGATAATGGCGAAGTGCTGAAACTGAAAGAAATTGCCGATATCGAGATGGGCGAAGAAAGCTATGCCTATCACGGGGCTATGAATGGTCATCCTGGTATTTCCTGTATGATTTTTCAGACAGCGGGATCTAATGCGACAGAAGTGAACAATAAGATTGACGCCTTTTTGGAAGAAGCGAGGAAGGATCTGCCCAAAGGGGTGGAGATGGTTCAGGTTATGAGCTCTAATGACTTTTTGTACGCATCGATTCATGAGGTGGTAAAGACCTTGTTCGAGGCCATCTTTCTGGTGATCTTGATTGTGTATGTATTCTTGCAGGATATTCGTTCTACCGTTATTCCGTTGGTGGGTATCATTGTGTCCTTGATTGGTACATTTGCCTTTATGTCCATAGCCGGATTCAGTATCAACCTGATTACTCTGTTTGCCTTGGTACTGGTGATCGGTACGGTGGTGGATGACGCCATCGTTGTCGTCGAGGCGGTGCAGGCGCGTTTTGATGTGGGCTATCGTTCTTCTTATATGGCCAGCATTGATGCGATGAAGGGAATCAGTAATGCGGTTATTTCTTCCTCATTGGTATTTATGGCTGTGTTTATTCCGGTTTCGTTCATGAGTGGGACTTCCGGCACGTTCTATACTCAGTTTGGCTTGACTATGGCGGTTGCCGTAGGTATCTCTGCCGTCAATGCACTGACTTTGAGTCCGGCGTTGTGTGCTTTGTTCTTGAAACCATATATCAATGAGGATGGTACAGAGAAAAACAATTTTGCGGCACGTTTCCGTAAAGCGTTCAATGCGGCTTTCGATGCGATGATTGAAAGATATAAGAAAGGGGTATTGTTCTTTATTAAGCGCAAATGGATGGTATGGACACTTCTCGCGGCTTCGGTGGTACTGTTGGCTTTCTTGATGAATACAACTAAAACCAGTCTGGTGCCTGATGAAGACCAGGGGGTTGTGTTTGTCAATGTCAGCACGGCGGCTGGCAGTTCATTGAAAACGACCAATGACGTGATGATGCGTATTGAAAAGCGTATGGTAGATATTCCGCAGGTATTGCATGTGCAGCGTGTGGCAGGTTATGGTCTGCTGTCGGGACAGGGTAACTCTTTTGGTATGTTGATTCTGAAACTGAAACCTTGGGATGAGCGTGAAGGAAAAGAAAATGATGTCCAGGCAGTAATCGGACAAGTGTATGGCCGTACGGTGGATATCAAGGATGCCAGTATATTTGCTATTTCTCCGGGTATGATTCCGGGCTATGGGATGGGTAATGCGTTGGAACTTCACATGCAGGATAAGCAAGGGGGTGATGTGGGTACTTTCTTCAATACCACCCAGCAATATCTGGGTGCGCTGAACCAGCGCCCCGAGATCGCGATGGCATACTCTACTTTCGATATCCGTTATCCGCAATGGACGGTAGAGGTGGATGCTTCCAAGTGTAAGCGTGCCGGTATTACTCCGGATGCCGTTCTGAGCACATTATCCGGTTATTATGGAGGACAGTATGTTTCAAACTTCAATCGTTTCTCTAAAGTGTATAAGGTAATGATTCAGGCCGATCCGAAATACCGTGTGGATGAGGCTTCATTAAACAATATGTTTGTACGTATGTCGAATGGTGAGATGGCCCCGCTGGGGCAGTTCGTGACATTGACCCGTAGTTATGGGGCGGAATCGTTGAGCCGTTTCAATATGTTCAACTCCATTGCGGTGAATGCGATGCCTGCCGAAGGGTATAGTACCGGTGATGCTATCCGTGCCGTTCAGGAAACTGCTGTACAGGCTCTTCCGAAAGGCTTTGGATATGATTTCGGTGGTATAACCCGTGAGGAAACCGACCAGGGGGGAACAACCATCATCATCTTCGGTATCTGCTTCCTGATGATTTACTTGATTTTGAGTGCGCTTTACGAAAGTTTCCTCATTCCGTTTGCCGTGTTGCTGTCCGTACCGTTCGGTCTGATGGGCAGCTTCCTGTTTGCGAAGATGATGGGACTGGAAAACAATATTTACTTGCAGACCGGTTTGATTATGCTGATTGGCTTGCTTGCCAAGACTGCCATACTGCTGACCGAGTACGCCACCGAGCGTCGTAAGGCTGGTATGAGTCTGACTTCTGCCGCACTTTCTGCCGCCAAAGCTCGTTTGCGTCCTATTCTGATGACGGCCGGAACAATGATTTTCGGTCTGTTCCCGTTGATGGTTGCCAGTGGCGTAGGTGCTAATGGCAACAGTTCACTGGGAACAGGTACTGTGGGGGGGATGGTGGTCGGTACGCTGGCATTGCTGTTTATCGTACCTTCTTTGTTTATCGTATTCCAATATTTGCAGGAAAAGGTACGTCCTATTCAGTTCCAGCCGGCGTCCGATTGGCAGATTCAGGAGGAATGTGTAGAAGCAAAAGAAGAGAGACAATACCACATCGAAAGCAAAAACAAAGAGAAAAAATGAAAAGACAGATGATCACTCTGACTGTCGCGGCGCTCACACTGAGCGGCTGCGGCATATATACCCAATATAAACCTGCAACCGAAGTGCCCGGGAATTTGTATGGGGAAGAGGTGGCGGTTGCTGATACTGTGGATAATATCGGCAGACTGGGCTGGCAGGAGGTTTTTACTGATCCGCGGCTTCAGGAATTGATAGAGCAAGGATTGCGGAACAATACGGATTTGCAGTCTGCACAATGGCGTGTGAAGGAGGCGGAGGCTGCTATGCTGTCAGCCAAATTGGCTTATCTGCCTTCTTTCGCTCTGTCACCTCAAGGGACAGCAAGTAGTTTTGATAAAGGAAAAGCTGCACAAACTTATACTTTACCGGTAGCGGCAAGTTGGGAAATTGATATTTTCGGCCGTGTCCGTAATGCGAAACGTCAGGCGAAGGCATTGCTGGAACAGAGCCGTGACTATAAACAGGCTGTCCGGACGCAGCTGATAGCCGGTATAGCTAATACTTACTATACCTTGCTGATGTTGGACAATCAGCTGGACATTTCTGTCCGGACTGAAAAGTCCTGGAAGGAAACCGTAGATGCGACTCGTGCTCTGATGGAAGCCGGATTGGCAAATGAAGCTGCTGTTTCACAAATGGAAGCTACCTATTATACTATATGTACCTCGGTGCTTGATTTGAAAGAACAAATCAACCGGGTAGAGAACAGTTTATCGTTATTGTTGGCTGAGTCTCCTCATGCCATTGAGAGAACGGGCACATGGGACAGCTCTTACATGTTGAAGGAACATTTCCCGGTAGGCATTCCTGTGCAGATGCTTGCCAACCGTCCCGATGTGCGCAGTGCGGAGCGTTCGTTGGAAGCGGCTTTCTATGCCACAAATCAGGCTCGTTCCGCTTTTTATCCTTCTATTGTTTTAAGTGGAAGTGCGGGATGGACTAATTCTGCCGGAAGTATGATTGTCAATCCGGGCAAGTTCATTGCAACGGCGGTAGCTTCACTGACCCAGCCGCTTTTTAATAAAGGTGCGAACATCGCACAGCTAAAGATAGCTAAGGCTCAGCAGGAAGAAGCAAAACTGGGTTTTCAACAGGCTTTGTTGAATGCCGGAAGTGAAGTGAACGAGGCTTTGGTGAAATACCAGACAGCCCGTGATAAGTCTGCTTATTATGACAAACAAATAAATTCATTAAATAAAGCTTTGGAAAGCACCTCTTTGCTGATGCAGCATGGAAATACGACTTATCTGGAAGTCTTGACGGCTCAGCAGACTTTGCTGAACGCGGAACTGGCCCAGGTTGCCAACCGCTTTGCTGAAGTGCAGGGCGTGATCAATCTCTATCAGGCATTGGGCGGAGGTTGTGATTAATTTAGCATACTGTTATCTTCAACGTGTTGAAGGAAGAGAAAGCCGCTCTCCGTGAGGAAAGCGGCTTTCCTTTATGGGTATATCAGGGTTCCACTATGGCACAAACCGGATTGGAGTCTTCATTGATTTCTTGTAAGAAGCTTAGCTTCCCTTCTTGTACAACTCCCGGGTTTTTATCCATCCATTCATCTATCTTCCCGATTTCCAATAAAGTGGCATACTCTCCCTCTTCTGTACAAGCGGTGGGATAGAAAGGCATGAAATGTGTCAGATCATCTGCCAGTCCCTTATTAGCATCGTTCATATAAGTCACCTGTTTTTCTTTGTCGTATATGCCGTAGAACGGTTTTTTCTTATTGTATAATCCTTGTAGGGATATGAAGAAGAGGCGTTTGGGGGTTTCCAGGATAGTGGTGACTACGATGTAATTGTCCGTATCTTCTTTCTGTCCCATTTTTTCGGCCGGGAAATGCCATTGTCCGGTATGGAAGGTGGTGTGGACAGTAGCTTCGTGTCCTTTGATGTCATAGATCGTGTCATTGAACGTTTTTCTGAAACGTATGCTGCCGTTGCTTTGCCAAAGTGAAGGCTGGTCTATGGGAAGAGCGGTCATTGTTCCATTCTGATAATTTATATAGATTAATCCTCCTATACCGGCGTTACCGGGTAGTTGTTTGAATACGTTGATGCTGGATATCTGATCCATGCCCATGGGATCCCCCGGGTTGGCAAATTCCGGCAAGGAGTCTTTGACTTCTCCCTGCTCGTTGAAGTAAAGTAACGCACTTGCTTGCGGTTGTCCTATTCCTTCTCCGTAATGGGCAAGGATCAGGGAGTCGGCGAAAGTGAAATAAAGAGTCGGGGAGATATTTTGTGGCAGGCTTGCTTGCCCTAGATAGTTGCCTTTTGCGTCATATTTTACCAGTTTGTCGGGCTGGCGGTAAAAGTAGAGATGGTTGGTCCGGGGATGAATGAAGCAGTTGGCATTGCTGTATCCTTGTGGGTCTTCCCCTTTGTGGCCGATGCTGCCGAGGTATTTCCCGGTTTGTTTGTCGAATGACAGGCATCGTCCGTTGGTGGAGACGAAGATGTGGTCTTTGGACAGCTTGATGGAATAAGAGTTGCCGATCAGGGACGAGTCTGTTGTTTCCAAAGGGATGTAACGGATCTCTTTTCCCAATTGGGAAAGCTTTAACTCGGTGGGGTGTTCTAAACTTGCGGCAATGTCGATCGCATTCGGGTGGCCGGCATTGTTCTGGGGGGCACAGGAGCCTAATAGTAGGATCAGGCCGCCTAGGATGATTGTTTTTTTCATAGTAGTATATTTATGAAAGAAAAGAAGTTGTTTGTATGAGCAACTTCTTTTCTTTGTGTTTGAATCATATTGTGTCTGTTATCTTGCTGCAAAGAACAAGGAACTTCCTGTAGCCATTCTTGCGGTGGCAATGCCTTGCGCATCGGGAGTAACTGTCATGGAAGTGCCGTTTTGCAGGCTCATGGTAGCAGTTCCGTCTTCGTTCATTTTTACCAGTTCGAAGCTTTGTCCGTCAGCAACAGCGTTCCATGTATTGTTCTCTTTGTTATAGACCAGGTCAACAGATTTGTCTTCTCCTTTTTTAGTAATGGTATAACCATTTTCGTTGGTTTTAACCAGGTATTCACCGTTTTCTCCTTGTACGGTCTTTACTTCACCAATGGAAGCCGTGGGATTGGAGCCGCTCCAGAATTCGATGGAATTTAAAACCAGGACATCCGCCAGGTAGGCGATTTCATACACCGGGACAATATGGAAAGCAAGGAAGATAAGTTCGTTGACAAACTTGTTGCTTACCCCTTGGTTCCAGTCTTTCAAACTATTCCATAATCCGAAAGAACCGATGCATGATGAAAATAAGACGCTGCCACTCAATATGGCACAGACAAGAAGAGTTTTGCTTTTCTTCATGATCAATAAAGTTAAGTTTATAAAAAGTGAATTTATGACGATTCTCCACCATGAAGTGATTTTATCGTAACGCAAAGATAGAACTTTTTTATGGAAAGAGGCTTCTCTGCTTAAAAAACTGTATCTTTGTATTCCGAATATGAAAAACTATTAATTAAAAATCCTATAAAAGAATGAAAGAACGAATTCAAAAAAAGCTCAATGACTCCAAGGCTCTCCGGTGGAGTGTGTTGGTGCTGGTGGCTTTCACCATGTTGTGCGGTTATTTCTTGACCGATGTAATGTCCCCCTTAAAACCGATGCTTGAAAAGGAGTTGCTGTGGGATAGTCTGGATTATGGCATTTTTACCAGTGCGTACGGCTGGTTCAATGTTTTTGCCTTTATGCTTATTATCGGTGGCATCATTCTGGATAAGATGGGAGTGCGTTTCACCGGAATGGGAGCCTGTCTTTTGATGGTGCTGGGCTGTGGATTAAAATATTATGCTATTTCTACGACATTTGCCGAGGGGAGCACTTTGCTTGGAATGAAAACTCAGGTGGCGATGGCTGCGTTGGGATACGCCATATTCGGTGTCGGTGTGGAGATTGCCGGCATCACGGTCTCGAAAATCATTGTGAAGTGGTTCAAGGGAAAAGAAATGGCTCTGGCCATGGGGATGGAGATGGCGACAGCCCGTTTAGGTACAATGCTGGCTCTGGCTGTTACAGTGCCTATCGCTACTTTCTTTGGTGTTACTGATAGTGAGGGTGTGTTCCATCCTAATATCCCTGCTCCGTTGTTGTTGTGTCTTGTCATGCTTTGTATCGGCACGGTGGCATTCTTTATTTATACGTTCTATGACAAGAAGCTGGATGCTTCTTTGGAAGAGGGAGGAGCTGAACCTGAAGAGCCTTTCCGTATGAAAGACATTTTGTTGATTGTTTCCAATAAAGGATTCTGGCTGATCGCATTGCTGTGTGTCTTGTTTTATTCGGCCGTATTCCCTTTCTTGAAATATGCCACCGACCTGATGGTGCAGAAATATAATGTGGACCCGGAATTGGCAGGCGCTATTCCTAGTCTGTTGCCGTTGGGCACCTTGTTCCTTACTCCGCTCTTCGGTAATGTATATGACCGTATAGGCAAGGGAGCTACATTGATGATTATCGGTTCCGTGTTGTTGATTTTTGTTCATACCATGTTTGCGTTGCCCATTTTGAATGTATGGTGGTTTGCTACGATCATCATGATCATATTGGGTATTGGCTTTTCTTTGGTACCATCGGCCATGTGGCCTTCTGTGCCTAAGATTATTCCGGAAAAGCAGTTGGGTACAGCTTATGCATTGATTTTCTGGGTGCAAAACTGGGGGCTGATGGGCGTACCTGCTTTGATCGGTTTTGTCTTGAATGAGTATTGCAAGGGGCCGGTAGTGGATGGAATGCAGACTTATGATTATACACTTCCCATGTGGATCTTTGCAGGCTTTGGGGTGGCTGCCTTGTGCTTTGCTTTGTGGCTGAAAGGTGAGAACAGGAAAAAGGGCTATGGATTGGAAGAACCCAATATTAAAAAGTAATGGATGGCTTATATAGCAAAAAGAGGATGTTCCGGCCGGAACATCCTCTTTTTGCTATATAGGGATGAGATGGAATTTTAGTCTTTGTCAATCTTCACAATTCCTCCGGTATTAGGATTAAAAAGAACTCGTGTGTTTACTTTCTTGTTAAAAAGGTTGTCCACCAGACATTCTGTTGTCCCAAATTGTGTAACTGGCAATTCTCCTTCAAAATAGCGTTTGCTTGGAGTGAATACGGTAACCTGGGCTTTCCCCGGAATATTATAAATGATCCCTTCCACTTTCTTTTTTTCTTTCGTTTTCGGATCTGCAGGTGGCAGTGGCTCCTGATTGACGATGGAGATATAATAAGGTTCGCCTGCTAAGTTGTCGGCATCCAGCATCCCCAGTTTCTTTGAGAACCGGAAAGCGACTTTTTCTTTCATGTCGGTTTCCGGTTTCATGCGGATGGTAAACGTCTTTTCCATGCGGTCTGTTGTTCCGGCAAACATTTGTGTCATGGCTTGTTCTTGTTCATCCAGGTTGTCCAGCATGAGTTTTAAAGCGGCTCCGTCTTTGGGCATATAATCAGCTTGTCCGCGGGTCAGGCTGTTTTTGCTTTCCCGTATATTGTAGATTTCTTTAGCCACCAGCTCAGCCATTTTTGCGGTAGAACCGGCTAACAGAATCTCTTCAGTCATAAAACTGCGCGGGTCAACCCGTTTCCTGGCCGTATCGGTGATCTTTATCAGAGGTACTTTTTCTACAGGAGAAGTGGTGTTGATGGCCTTTATGATTCCTTCCGGAGTCAGTTCCACTTGTGAGGCGGCGCTTTTGTCTTTCAGTTTTACGGCGTATGCATTGTCCGGATCGGGGATACCTACGGAATTTACCTTGATGCTGTTAATCTCCCAATACTCTGCCGGCTTGGATGAGATGCCTGTCAGACGCAGATAGCGGTCGGCGTATTGGCAGAATTCTCCGGGGGTGTAGGCGACTTTGGTTGCGGTGACTTGCAACTCTATTTCGGTCTTGGGCAAGTAGTAAACGATTCCTTCCCCCATGGTTCCGGGAGTATATGTGCTGACATCCTGTGCGGCGCCGCTCAATGAAATCAGCAGTCCGGCTGCGATTAATCCTTTTTTCATATTTCTATATTCTATCATATATGTAAGCAAATATAGCTATTCTTTTGTAAATCTGCTTTTTGTTTCTGTTAATTTCTTCCATGCGGCAGGCAATGCATCAATAATATCACTTGAGGTGACTCCTATTTCTCCTTTTTCTTCCGCCGCGATGTCTCCTGCCAGGCCGTGCACATAGACTCCCAGACGGCAAGCGTCTTCCTGGGTATATCCTTGCGCCAGCAAGGCTGCCAAGATACCGGTCAGCACATCACCGCTTCCGGCTGTTGCCATGCCCGGATTTCCCGTGGGATTGAAATAGCAATTTCCTTCGGGGGTGACAACGGTGCTCCATGATCCTTTTATGATGATGTAACTTTGCAGATAGGCGGCCAGTTCTTTAGTCTTCGTCAGGCGTTCGTAAGTGTCCATGCATTTACCTATCAGCCGTTCCAGCTCTTTTAGATGAGGGGTGAGGATGCAACGCTTCGGCATCCGGCTGAGCCAGTTGCGGTGGGTACCGAAAATATTGATGGCATCCGCATCCAGAACCAAAGGCACCGGACAACCTTGTATTTGTTCCATCATGGCCAGCGCCGTATCTTCTTCTTGTCCCAATCCCGGACCGATGGCTATGGCTTGATAGCGTTCCGTATCTACAGGTTCGGCAAAGTAATGGTCGTGTATGTCTGTCTGTACAATGGCTTCGGGGACAGTTGTCTGAAGTAAGTCGTGGTTATGGATCGGTACATGGACGGTCAGCAGCCCCACTCCCGAACGCAGACAGGCACGGGCGGATAGAATGGATGCTCCGGCCATGCCATAAGATCCGGCGATGAGCAACGCATGTCCGAATGTTCCCTTGTGGGCAAATCGTTTCCGCGGTTTGATGAGGCTGCGGATCTCTTCTTCCTCTGTGATATGGTAGGGGCTTTGTGCCGTATCAATAAAGTCTTTTCTCAGCCCGATGTCCAGCAGTTGCCATTCGCCTACAATGTCTTCGTTCTCAGGGAAAAGGAAGGACAGCTTGGGCAGCTGGATGCTGAGGGTGACATCCGCACGTATCATGTTTTGACGGATGTTATAAGTGTTGTCCTCGCACATTAATCCGGAAGGAACATCAATGGCTGCCACCTGTGCCTTGGATGCATTGATATATTTCACTACGGCGGCGAATCCACCGTTCAGCGGTTTATTGAGGCCTGAACCGAATAGTCCGTCTACTACCAGATGTTTTTCTGTCAGGACGGGAGGATCGAATTGTGTGCTTACTTCGGTGAAATAGACTGATCCGCATTCTTTCAACCGTTCAAGATTGGTCTGGCATTCTTCCGACAGCTTTCCTTTGGTGTTAAACAGAAAGACTTCTACGTGGTAGTTTTGTTTAGACAACATACGGGCTACGGCAAGCGCATCGCCTCCGTTATTTCCCGGCCCGGCGAATACTACAATATGGAAAGAAGTATCCCATCGGTGGGTAATGGCACGAGCCAGCTCTTCCGCCGCCCGTTCCATCAGATCGATGGAGGCAACCGGTTCTTTGGCTATCGTGTACTTGTCCAGCTCTTTTAGTTGGGTGCTCGAAATAATTTTCATGACAATCTCTTTTGTTTGAACGTACAAAGATAACACTATTTACAAAAAGAGGTGATGTGAATACTTCGATACTTGGAATAAAAATGTTATTTTTGCAGCAATTTAATAAAATAGCGGTTATGGATACCATTCAAATCAAAGATAAACGTTTCACTCCTTTCATTCCTGAAGAACGGATCTTAAAAGAAGTGGCACGGGTGGCGAGTGAGATTAATCGGGATTTAGAAGGAACGAATCCCTTGTTTTTAAGTGTGTTGAACGGCGCATTCATGTTTGCGGCCGACTTGATGCGTAACCTTACCATTCCCAGTGAGATTTCTTTTGTAAAACTGGCTTCATACGCGGGAACTTCTTCTACCGGAAAAGTAAAAGAACTGGTAGGCCTGAATGATGATATTGAGGGCCGTACTGTGGTGATTGTGGAGGATATAGTGGATACAGGGCTGACGATGAAACACCTGCTGGAGACCTTACAGGCTAAAAATCCGAAAGAAATCCGTATCGCGACCTTGTTGCTGAAACCTGATAAGTTGAAGGTGGAGCTGGACATACCCTATGTGGCGATGCGCATTCCCAATGATTTTATTGTGGGCTATGGTCTGGATTATGACGGTCTGGGACGTAATTATCGGGATATATACACCGTAATGGAATGAGATTTATACAACTAAATATAAAAATAAAAGATAAAGCAAGATGTTGAACATTGTAATTTTTGGAGCTCCGGGTTCTGGTAAGGGTACTCAGAGTGAACGTATTGTAGAGAAATTCGGTATTAACCACATTTCAACAGGTGATGTGCTCCGTGCTGAGATTAAGAATGGTACAGAATTGGGCAAGACTGCCAAAGGATATATCGATCAGGGTCAGTTGCTTCCTGATGAATTGATTATTGATATCCTGGCAAGCACGCTGGATAGCTTCAAGGAAAGCAAAGGGGTTATTTTTGACGGATTCCCCAGAACCATCGCCCAGGCAGAGGCGTTGAAGAAAATGCTGGCCGAACGTGGACAGGAAGTATCTGTCATGTTGGATCTGGACGTACCCGAAGAAGAACTGATGACTCGGTTGATCAAGCGTGGACAGGAATCGGGACGTGCTGATGATAATGAGGAAACAATAAAGAAACGCTTGGTCGTTTATCACTCGCAGACGGCTCCGCTGATTGACTGGTACAAGAGCGAGGGCAAGTATCAGCACATTCATGGTGTGGGTACGATGGATGCTATTTTTGCTGATATCGTTGCTGCTGTTGAAAAATTATAAGAATGTGCTAATGTGCTGATGTGGCGGTGTGCCAATTACCATGCGGTAGATGGGGCACAGCCTCATTAGCCTGTTGGCAAATTGAAAAATTAGCAAATCATTAATTATGGCTGAATCGAATTTTGTTGATTATGTGAAGATATATTGCCGCTCGGGTAAGGGCGGGCGAGGCTCTGCACACATGCGTCGTGAAAAGTATGTACCCAATGGTGGCCCTGACGGTGGTGATGGCGGTAGAGGAGGCCATGTGATTTTGCGGGGAAACCGCAATTATTGGACATTGCTTCACCTGAAGTATGACCGCCATGTGTTTGCCACACACGGCGGCAATGGCTCGAAGAACAAGAGCTTTGGAAAAGATGGTGAGGATAAAGTGATTGAAGTACCTTGTGGCACAGTGGTCTATAATGCCGAGACCGGTGAGTATATCTGTGATATCACTGAACACGGACAAGAAATCATCCTGCTGAAAGGAGGACGTGGAGGATTGGGAAACTGGCACTTCCGTACAGCGACCCGTCAGGCACCGCGCTTTGCACAACCGGGAGAACCCATGCAGGAACTGATGGTGATTCTGGAATTGAAACTGTTGGCGGACGTAGGTCTGGTAGGGTTCCCCAATGCCGGAAAGTCTACTTTGCTGTCTACCGTATCGGCGGCACGCCCTAAAATAGCCAATTATCCGTTTACCACACTGGAACCGAATCTGGGTATCGTGTCCTACCGTGAAGGAAAATCTTTCGTCATGGCAGATATTCCGGGAATTATCGAAGGGGCCAGTGAAGGAAAGGGACTGGGTCTCCGTTTCCTGCGTCATATAGAACGTAACTCTTTGTTGCTCTTTATGGTACCGGGTGATACGGACGACATCCGCAAGGAATATGAAATTCTGCTGAATGAGCTGGCTACCTTCAATCCGGAAATGTTGGACAAACAACGTGTGCTTGCCATTACCAAAAGTGACATGCTGGACGAAGAGCTGATTGCCATGTTGGAACCGACTTTGCCGGATAATGTTCCGCATATCTTTATCTCGTCAGTGACCGGTATGGGGATACAGCAGCTGAAGGATATTTTATGGACGGAATTGAACAAGGACAGCAACCGGTTGGAAGGTGTCCGTACGGAAACCATTGTTCATCGCGCCAAAGACGTGGCCAAACTCCAGGAAGAGTTGAAGGACATGGGTGAGGATGAGGATTTTGAATATGAATATGAGGAAGATGCCGATGATGACTTCGATTATGAATATGAAGACGAGGATTGGGACGAAGAAGAGGAAAGGAAATGAAACGGCTGACATCAGATAATAAAATGTTGGGATATGAGCTGATGAAGGCATATCCCAACATTTCTTGTTTTTCTACCACCCGTCACGGAGGGTGCAGCAAGGGGAACTATGCCTCGTTCAATTGTAACGGATATTGTGGGGATGAGGCGGATGATGTGAACCGCAACCGGGAATTGCTGCGCAGTCTGCTGCCCGGTGATTCGGTGGAACTCGTTATTCCACATCAGACTCATGGCGATCGTGTGAAAGTAGTGGATGCTATTGATGTAAACAGGGATACTGGACTGGAAGGAGTGGATGCATTGGTGACTGATATTCCCGGTTATTGCTTGTGTGTATCTACGGCCGATTGCGTTCCTGTCCTGCTATACGATACCCGGAAGAAGGTGGTGGCTGCCATTCATGCCGGATGGCGTGGTACGGTGGCCCGGATTGTAGAGAAGACTGTTGCGGTCATGAACCATCAATATGGCTCGCAAGGAAAAGACCTCATTGCCTGCATCGGTCCCAGTATCTCATTGGAAGCTTTTGAGGTAGGGGATGAAGTTTATCAGGCTTTTTATGAGGCGGGATTTGATATGGATCTGATTGCCCGTAAGGAAGTGAAGTGGCACCTTGATTTGTGGGAGGCCAACCGTCAGCAGTTGCTGGCATACGGGGTGAAACCTGAAAATATTGAGATATCCGGCATTTGTACGTATCATAACAACGATGATTTCTTTTCGGCCCGCCGGCAAGGAATCCGGTCGGGAAGGATATTGTCGGGCATACTTTTAGGTGTTTGAGGAATACTCATTGGAACAACGCAGTATAAAAATGAATATGGAAATAAAAGTATCGGAAGAAATAAAGAAAGCCTGTCCGCAGTTTGCCGGTATAGCCATTCGTGCTACGGTAAAAAACACTGCTTATAGCGAAGCTTTGTGGAAAAAGATAGACGAGTTCACTGTACGCTATCGTGAAATGTACACTACGGATTCCATTAAGGACATGGTTACGATCCATGCCACCCGGGAGGCTTACAAGAAATGTGGAAAAGACCCTAGCCGTTACCGTCCGTCGGGGGAAGCGCTTTGCCGTAGAATCCTGCGGGGCATTCCCTTGTATCAGATAGATACGTTGGTGGATCTGATTAATTTGGTGTCTATTCGTTACGGATATTCCATCGGTGGCTTTGATGCGGACAAAATACAAGGAGATACGCTGGTGCTGGGTATCGGCAAAGCCGGAGAACCCTACGAAGGGATAGGACGTGGAGAACTGAACATTGAGGGAATGCCCGTTTACAGAGATGCTGTGGGTGGAATCGGTACGCCTACCAGTGACAATGAGCGTACCAAACTGGAACAGGGAACGACGCATCTGCTGGCCATTATTAATGGATACAGTGGCAAGGAAGGCCTGCGGGAAGCGGCGGATTATATGTTGGAACTCTTGAAAGAGTTTGCGGCGTCTGAGGATGAAGAATTGATTTGTTTTTAAAATAAGGTCATGAAAAGCGCACAATTGTTGTTTTTATTGTTTGTTAGTGTGACGGCATGGGCCGGAGGTCCGGCCAAGAGTCATTTTACCACGAGAGAGGTCAACCATATCAGAGTCAGGACTCCCGGTCTCTTTGATGGCCGCAAGAGTTTTTCCATTCATCTGGATAGTATAAGGGATCATGAGTATTGTTTCCCTCTTCCCGGTGGAAAAGTGATTTCTGCATACGGAGCCCGGCGGGGGCACAGCGGGACGGATATAAAGACCAAGGCTAATGATACGATCCGCTGTGCGTTTGACGGAGTGGTACGTATGGCGAAAGCATACGCGGCTTATGGAAATGTGGTTGTCGTGCGGCATGATAATGGATTGGAAAGTATTTATAGTCACAACTCCCGGAACTTGGTAAAATCCGGTGATGTGGTGAAGGCCGGTGACGCGCTGGGGCTGACAGGCAGAACCGGACGTGCCACTACCGAACATCTTCATCTGGAATTCCGGATAGATGGACAACCTTTCAATCCGAACCTGATTTTTGATATGAAAGACCGTACGTTGCGCAAAACGGAAATCGTTTGCACCAAAGCCGGCAATGGAGTGATAGTAAAACCGAAATTAACGCCTAAAAAATAAGACGATGGATATAGAAAAAGTAATTACCGAAGGAATTGTATTCAAAGGTGGGAAATCACCCAATGGTAAACAGGAAGAGAAAGTGAAGACCAAGGCTAAGAAGAAAAGTTATATAACAGGACTGCATGGGTCGGGATCTGCTAAAATGAAAGCCGATTTCCGTAAGAAGCGTGCGAACAGACATAAGAATAAGTAAGAATCAAACTTTTGTACAGGCTTGGTTGTTAATAAATTGAGATGAAATCTTAAGATAGGTGTGTCTGATTATCAGGGATGATATGACTGCATTCGTATAACTTGATGAGCGGACTTCTTTTATAAGATGAAAGATTTCGCTCATTTTTTTTGTACATTAGAGCAAGTTTTCAAAATAAAGCTTATATTTGTGAACATAATTATGACACAAACGAATTGGGAACTAAAATTTATTATTAACTAAAAACAAACAATCATGAAGAAACTAGCCTTTTTTATCTTATTGTCATTGGTTACAATAGGTGTTTCCGCACAATCAAATTTGAAATGGAATGTAAATGCGGGTATCGGTATATCAAGCTGGTATGGTGATGATACAGACGGAACAGATGCTAAATTTGCTTATAAAGTGGGTGTAGGTTTGGAAGTGCCTTTTGCTAATACTGATGTATGGTCTTTCCAGACAGGTTTGAACTTTATTTCTAAAGGTGTGAAAGGCAATGGAGTAACTGACGCTTGGGACGTGGTCGATGTGACGATCAACCAGCTTTATCTGGAACTGCCTTTGATGGTGGGTGCCCGGATACATACAGCCAGCAATTTTGATCTTCTTTTCAAAGGTGGTCCGTATCTGGCTTATGGAGTTGGAGGAAAAGCTAAAATAGACGGTGTGTCCGAAAAGGCTGATACTTTCGGTGATGACGGCTTGAAAAGATTCGATGCCGGTCTGGGTTTGGGAGTCGCCTTTGAATTTGGTAAAATAGTAGTAGGTGTGGAGACCGGTACCAGCTTTACTAAAGTAGCCAGTGGCGCTGGTGCTTATAACCTTTCTGCATTAGCCACTATCGGTTATAAATTCTGATCACAAATTGATTTGTTGTATATATTAAAGAAGGGCTGTTTCTCTTTCGGGAAGAAGCAGCCTTCTTTTTTTATATAAAAGGTGGTTTATAAAATAAAAGCTATATTTGCAGATATAATTAAGAACACAAACTTTTTGGATATGGCATTAACAGATAAGGTGTTAGTAAGGAAACTACTTTTTTTTGCACTGCTCATGCTGGCAGCAAGGGTAGTGCCGGCTCAGAATCAGATAGATTGGAGTGTAAAAGCCGGTATCGGCATGGCCAATATTATAGGTGGTCAAATGGAATCTCCCAAAGTAAAGCTGGCATATAAATTGGGTGTGGGTTTGGAATGTCCTTTTGATAAGGTCTGGTCTTTACAGACCGGTGTTTCGTTTGTTTCCAAAGGGACGAACCATACGATTGTTGAAACAGATGGAATTTCGGCTCAGGCAAAGGTCAATGCATCCTATCTGGAGTTGCCTGTAATGGTGGCGGCCCGGTTTGCGATGGATCGGAATACCAGCATACTTGTTGCAGCGGGTCCCTATGGAGCATGGGGGATTGGCGGAAAAACCAAGGCCTTAGGCTACAGTTGGTCATCATCTTCCACACCGGACTGGAGTACAGGAAATGTGATTGAAATAGATACTTTCGGCAAAGACGGGCTTGATTTGCGCCGCTTTGATTATGGAGTGGGGATGGGGCTGTCGGTGGAATACCGGCATTATATGATAGGGATGGAAGGACGCTTAGGACTGTGCAAACTTCAGAAAGAACTTCAAGGGAAGAATCTTACCGGATTTGTGACAGTGGGGTATAAATTCTAAGATGATTTTTTCGATGGATGGTAACACGGATTTACACAGCTGTAAAGCAAGTGAGGATTTAGTCTGTGAAATCCGTGTTATTATTTGTACGGAGTATGAGCACCGGTTTGCATTTCCTTCAACCGGAACGCTTAAAAGCATGCCGGACAGAATTTAAACCGGTGCTGAATCAATTTAATGATGGAACAAACGGACTCCTGTGAATGCCATGGTGATACCGTATTTATCACAAGTGTCAATTACATGGTCATCGCGTACCGAACCTCCGGCTTGTGCAATGTATTCTACTCCGCTTTTATGCGCGCGTTCTATGTTGTCACCAAACGGGAAAAAAGCGTCCGATCCCAGTGAGACACCTTTCATGGTATCCAGCCATGCGCGTTTCTCTTCACGGGTCAGCACTTCCGGCTTTTCCGTGAAGAATTGTTGCCAGATGCCGTCTGCCAGAACATCTTCATGGTCGTCACTGATATAGACATCAATTGTATTATCACGATCCGCACGGCGGATTTTTTCTACCCACGGCAGATTCATTACTTTGGGATGTTGGCGCAAATACCATATATCCGCTTTATTACCGGCAAGACGTGTACAGTGGATACGGCTTTGCTGACCGGCGCCGATACCGATGGCCTGTCCGTCCTTTACGTAACAAACCGAATTGCTTTGTGTATATTTTAAGGTGATGAGGGCGATAATCAGATCGCGTTTTGCTTCGTCAGGGAAATGTTGGTTTTGGGTCGGGATGTGAGTCAGCAGGCTTTCATCCAGTTTGATTTCGTTGCGCCCCTGTTCGAAAGTAATGCCGAATACATCTTTGTGTTCGATGGGGACAGGACGGTAAGCCGGGTCTATTTTAATCACATTGTATGTTCCCTTACGCTTGTTTTTCAGAATGTCCAATGCCTCCTGGGTGTAACCGGGCGCTATGACTCCATCTGAAACCTCGCGGTTGATGAGGCGTGCGGTTGCTTCGTCGCAAGTGTCACTCAATGCGATAAAATCTCCGTAAGAAGACATACGGTCAGCACCACGGGCGCGGGCGTATGCGGTAGCCAATGGAGTAAGGGGCAGATCGTCCACAAAATAAATTTTCTTCAAGGTGTCATTCAGTTTGATCCCTACTGCGGCTCCTGCCGGGCTGACGTGCTTGAAGGAGGCTGCGGCGGGCAGTCCGGTAGCTTCTTTCAGCTCCTTGACGAGTTGCCAGCTGTTGAATGCATCCAGAAAATTAATGTATCCGGGACGTCCGTTCAATACTTCGATAGGCAGTTCCCCTTCTTGCATAAAGATGCGTGACGGCTTTTGATTGGGGTTGCAGCCGTACTTTAATTCTAATTCTTTTGCCATAGTTTTATACTATTTCGGTTTTATTGATTTTCAATAGGTGACAAAGGTACAAAATAAATGGGGAAGACAGGTCATAAGAGTGGTTTTTGGTTGCAAGCGGTATGGGCAGTTGCTGTTTGGAAAAGATATAACTCTACTCTCAACTTGACTTTAATGACCGTTTTATATATACGGACAATATTCCCCCTTATTTTTTCGTCCTCTTTTCCCTTCCTAGAGTTTTGCAAAAGTGCTACCACTGCTACCACTCTTCCTACTGAAATTACGATGGATAGGGCGTTTGGATGGGTGGTGGCAGCACTTTTTTTTAGGTGGTAAAAAGAGCTGCTGCCACCACTTTTTTCTGTTCTTTCCGGCTGTTGGTTTTTGCTGTTGATCCTTTCCGGCTGTTTTTTTGGAGCTGGAGGTTTCGTCAGTTGATGCGTACGGTTTGCCTTGTTCATCTTGAAAGAGTCAACTGATATTATAACTTAAGTATTAACTCTGTCAACCATCCATACAAGTAAGACTAAGAAGTAGTTAATCTAAAGCGTTAAACTACAGTATGAATGCGCATACGGACTAGGAGTTTCAACCGGTTCCTTCAGGTTGGAACTTTAGTTCCGCCCGGTTGAAACTACAGTTCCATCAGGTTAAAACTACAGTTTCATCAGGATTGTAACTTTGGTTCCGTCGGGCTGGAACTGAAGTTCCGCCGGATGGTAACTCTGGTATTGACGGGCTGCAACCGTGGTATTGTCGGGTTGTAGCCGTGGCCTTGTCAGGCCGCATCCGGTGTCTTGTCCTTCAGTGGGCTTCGCATTGCCGGTCCGGTTTCCGGTTTCTGCGTGTTCGTATCCGTCTCCTTTTTCCGGCGTGTGGTCCTCTTCCGCCTGTTTCTTCCCCCTTTTCCGGACGTTTTGGGATAAAAAAGGGATAAAAGTGGTGGCAGCAGCCCTTTTTCTGTATAAAAAAAGGTGGTGCCACCACCCCTTGAAACGCCCTGTCCATGGCGGTTTCAGCAAAAAGGGTGGTAGCAGTGGCAGCAGTTTTGCAAAACTCTGTTGTAGGTGTTTTGTGTGAGGCTTCCGGGTGTGCACGGAATTCTCCGGATACGTATGTGGTATGTCCTTTCCTTTCCCATTCTTTCCCTTTTCTCCTCCTGTCTACGCACCCGCCCGCCCGCGCGTGAATATTATAATGTGTGTCCCTTTCCCCTCCTCCGGAGTCCGCTTAAAAAACATGTCCTATAACATATCTCTGTATCAGCCTGTTACAAACAAGTTTCAAAAAAGTTCAGGAAAAACCGTAAGATATGTTTGGCTGTTAAGTTAAAACCGTCTACCTTTGCAACCGCAATCGGGAGAGA